>ENA-OWOE01000885-OWOE01000885.1-gut-metagenome-genome-assembly--contig:-NODE-885-length-14089-cov-4.893948_pt1 | contig 14089 bp, 10 predicted proteins | sample MGYA00248254_ERZ651788 | MGnify/ENA primary metagenome ERZ651788 (study PRJEB26908, sample SAMEA4031709) | gut metagenome | biome: gut; feature: normal infant; material: stool | place: China | collected 2015... | reverse complement strand
GCCACGCGGCGGTAGTCGCCCACGATGCGGCCGCGGCCGTAGGTGTCGGGCAGGCCGGTGATGATGTGGGTGTGGCGTGCCTTCTTCATCTCCGGGGTGTAGGCATCGAACACAGCCTGATTGTGGGTGCGGGTGTAGTCGGTAAAGATCTTGTGCAGCTCCTCGCTGGGCTGATAGCCGTAGGTGGTGCAGGCCTGCTCTGCCATCTTGATGCCGCCGTAGGGCATGAATGCACGCTTCAGGGGCTTGTCGGTCTGCAGGCCGACGATCTGCTCCAGATCCTTCAGGGTCTCGTCAATATAGCCGGGGCCGTAAGCGGTCAGGCTGCTGACGACTTCGGTCTCCATGTCCAACACGCCGCCCTTGGCGCGCTCTTCTTTCTGCAGCTTCTGCAGGGCACCCCACAGCTTATCGGTCGCCTCGGTGGGACCGGCCAGAAAGCTCTCGTCGCCATCGTAGGGTGTATAATTCTTCTGGATAAAGTCGCGGACATTGACTTCCTCTTTCCAGATGCGGCCCTCAAAGCCTTCCCACTGTTCAAAATTGATCATTGGAACCTCCTTGCTCCATTCCATGCGCTGGTTAGCACATTCTAACTATTGAGCCTTTGAAAAACCGCACTGCATAGGCGGTTTTCTGGGGGCGAAACAGTCCTGAACTGCCGTCTGCGGCAGCTCTGACTACAAGGTGTAGACAAAAATGAAAACCTGCCTACAAAATCTTGCGTTACTATAATAACAAGAACCACTTTAAAAAGCAATAGAAAACAAGTGGGTTTTCTTCCAAAGCAAGGGGGATTCTTTGGGCAGAATGTAGAAAAAAAGCTAAAACCCCGGCGGTGCACACCTTTTTCGGGAAAAATTGCAAATTGAGGGTTGACAAGACTAACCGCTTATGGTATCCTGTTCTCGCAGCGGCGGTTAGCTAATTCTAACCACGCTGCACCAAAAAACGGCGCGTCTGCAAGCGCTCCGTTCCATTCCTCCATTCCATACTCTCTTTTTCTTGGCAGGATGCAGCATTCTGGTTTGCTCTGCATCCGCTGCGCGGCACACAGGGCTCTGGTACGGCACTGTGCGCAGATGAAAACAAAAACGGGACACTCAGCTTGACCACCTGAGTGCCCCGATTTTTGTTTTGTCCCGGTCGTTTATCAGCCGCATCCCGGGGAGCGGACAACATCTTTACACCACCGCGTCCCGCAGCAGCTGGTAGATCGCCTTCGCGTTTCCATCGGGGGAGCGGAGGGAGACGAATTTTCCGTTTACCTGGCAGACTCCGTCCGAATAGACGGTGAAGAGCAGGTTCTGGCTGGAATCGTCTGCAAAGCGCAGGGTGATGGAATGCGCTTCGTAGTCGTGGGAGTAGGAGCGGACATTCTGGTTGAACTTTTGGTAGCAGCTCGCGTTTTGCAGGATCTTGAAAAATGCCTGATAGGTGTCATCGCCCGCAGAATAGGCACGGGTGGTGACTACCGATGGGCTCAGGCTGACGGTATCCTCCACACTGACAGAGACGGAAGTGCTTTTATTGATATCAGTTTTCAGGTCAACGCGGCGGTTGGAAACGAACAGCAGCACGAACAACAGGACCCAGAGGGCCATGATGGCATAGAAACGGAGACTTTTGTTTTCCATAAGGCGTTCTCCTTTGGCAGGCCGCACAGCAGGGCGGCCAGAGAGATTCAGAGAGTACGCTTTCATTATAGTGCCGGAACGCGCAGGATGTCAACTGTTCTCCAGATGCTTCTGCGCCGCAAAGGTACCTGCGGCGCTGGCGGCAAACACAAAATAGTAGCTTGCGATGCGGAAGAGCATCAGGGTGCTCATGGCTTCGCCGCTGGTCATAAAGCTGCTGAACACCAGCAGAAAGGCTGTTTCAATGGAGCCCATGCCTGCCACATTGGGCAGTGCGTTGGAAAGGAAGAGCATCAGGCTGGTGAGCAGCTGTACCTGCCAGAAACTCAGCCCGCAGGAAAGCCCCATGAAGCGGATGCAGAACCACGGCAGGGTGAACATCAGAAACAGCTTGAGGGTCTGCACGGCAAGGATACGGGCACAGTGGCCCTTGTCGGCCAGCAGGAGGCGGCTCTCGGTGGCCAGGGTGTCCAGCTGCTCCAGCCACTTTTCCCGGCGGGTCTGCCACGGTTCTGTTTTGGGCAGAAAGCCCATGGCCCAGCGGGCCAGCCGCTGCACCAGCGGCGAGACACAGAGCAGCACCAGCGTCACGATGACCAGCGCCACCACGCAGTAGGCGGCGGGCAGATAGTGCATCACGCCGGAGGTGTTGGCGGCGAGCCAACGGTGCTGCAGCAGGAGCATCACAGTGGCATAGAGCAGAACAGTGGTCTTGTGGAATACATATTGCAGGGTCATCAGGCCCACACCGGGGCCCAGCGGCAGGCCGCAGTGGTAGAGATAGTAGGACTCCATGGGCACAGCCCCGGCACCCAGGCCGACCACGTTGCCAAAGGTGCCCACAAAGGCGGCATCCAAGCCGCGCCGCAGGGTAAAGCCCGGCAGGCGGCAGCGGATGATGAGCCAGCAGACGATTCCCTCAAGCAGGGGGTATGTCAGGCCGATGGCCAGCACCAGCAGCACCTGCCAGAAGGAGAGCTGGGCCAGTGCGGTCGAGATCTCAGACCAGTGGCTGCTGAAGATGAAAACCACTACACAGGTCAGCGCCAGCAGCACCAGCAGAGAAAGGATCGCCTTTTTGCGGGAGGGCTGCTGGGGGGTGTTGGTCTGTTCCATGGGACAAGGCTCCTTTCACGATACTGCTTGCAGTATAACACAGCGGGGCCTTGCTTTTGTGAACTGAAACAAAATTTTTCTCGTCACTTTGTGTGATATGATAAAAAAGAACCTCTCCGGCTCACTTCGTTCGCCAGCTTTCCTATGAGGAGAAGTGGCATTGCGAAGCAATGACGGAGAGGTTTTGTGTTACTTTTTCGCTGTCAGATCTTCCACAGCAGCCCGGAGCGTCTGCTCAAAAGCCTCCTTGGAATAATACTGCTCGTACATTTTACGGCATTCTGTCCGCATGGAGGCCAGCTCTTCCGGGTGTTCAATGGCGTGCTCCAGCAGGACAGCCAGCTGCTGCGGGTCGTCGTTGTGGTAAACGAAGCCGTTCCGCCCCTCGGAGATGAGCCCGGCGGTGCCGGTGTGCTCCGATACGATGGACGGCTTGCCGAAGATCAGACCCTCGGTGACAAAGGTGGGCATGGGGTCGTCGCGGGAGGCGCAGACCAGACCGGTGCACTGCTCCATCAGGCTCTTGATCTCGTCACGGGTGAGCCGCTTGCAGTAGTACACGTTTTCCGGGTAGTCTGCGGTCAGGGTGCGGACGGAGTCCATCATCTCCTTGTCAGCGGCCTGGCCCACAAAGAGGAAGGAGGCCTTCTCCCGTACCTCGGGCGGCAGCAGGCGGATGGCCTTGCAGAAGATATCGTGGCCCTTGCGGCGCTCAAAGGAGCCCACCGTGGCAAACAGAGGGCGGCCGCGGTTGTAGCCCAGATCGGTGCGGACAAAGTTCTCTGCCGCGTAATCTGGCAGGCCGTAGATGAGCGGCCGGATCTCGAATTCGGGCCGCACGGCGCGCATGGCGTTGGCGGCGTGGCTGCCCACTGAGTAGACCCGGACATTCTCCCCCAGCTGGGTGGGGATCTGGTGAGCAATGTGGGGGTAACCCGCAAAGGCATCGTGGAGCCACCACAGCACCGGTACGGCGGTGCCGCTCAGGGCACGGACAGCCCGGGCCATGACCACCGTGTTGACAATGACGAAGTCGGCACAGAGGGCCATGCCCCAGGCATCGGAGACATTGCGGCAGGACGAACGGGTGATGACCGAGGCCCCGGCATCCAGGAAGAGATGCAGGGAGCCGCCGTCACTGGGGCCCAGCACAAGTACCTCATACCCCATGCTGCGCAGCACCGGCACGGCACTCACCAGCACGATGGGCGCGCCGGTCATATCCAGCACATGGCTCATAATAAAGGCACGTTTGCCGTGGGCCGAAAACGCATCCTCGGCGCAGATGCCGCGCTCGTAGTGGAGCAGGGCCTGCGGGATGAGAGTGGGCTTAGTGCAGAGCTGCGCGGCCAGTGCCAGCAGCTCAGGCACATTTTCGGGGTCATGGGCGGCGGCGCGGCAGCGCTCCAGCAGGGTGCGGCTGACCACGGCGCAGCGGTTCTGCGCCTGCAGCGGCTGGCTCTGATAGAGGGCAGTCGCCCCGCCAAAGCCGAACACAGCATTGCAGGCGACATAATCTGCGCCGTCCTGCAGGGCTTTGGCAAAGTACATCAGGGCGGTGGACATCAGCTCCACGTCCTCGGCGGCCAGAAGCACGCCGTCCACGCTTGCGGTCAGTTCCCCGTCCAGCCGGTCCACCAGCCGGAACTTGCGGTGGAGCTGGTCGGTCAGTGTAGCCTTCAGGGCCGTGCTGCGGGCCGGTGCGCAGACCAGCAGGTAGGTGCTCTGGGTGTTGCTGTACTCCTGCAGGGCCAGCTGACGCTGCTGCAGGGGGGTGTAGTTGTTATACATGGCTGTTCCTCCGTTCCGCTTCTCAGTTTCCACGGTGGAACAGGCGCATCAGGCTGCGGATGGGAGCAGTGAGCTTCCAGCTTTTGCTGGAAAACACGCTCTCCAGCGAGGTCTCATAGGCAATGCTCCGGGCCTGCAGATCGGCGTTTTTCTGGCACAACTGCGCGATCTCCTGCTGCAGGGCGGCCACCATCTGCTGCTGGGCCGCGGCATTCTGCTCCAGCTGCTGGATATGCTGCTTTTCGCTGTCCTTGCGCAGCTGGAGCTGCTGCACGCCCTGCAGCACGGCGCAGAACAAAGGCTCGTCCGTCAGGGTCTCCAGCGGGAAGTAGCCGTAGCTCACCACCAGCTTCATCCCGGCGGGGTAGTGGGTGGTGCCCTCCAGCCGGTAGTTGGGGTCATCGCCCAGGAACAGGGTGCTGCCGCCGGAAAGGTTCAGGCCGTTGGTGGGTGTGCAGATGATGCGGTCATCTGAAAAGATCAGGTTGGTGATGCAGCAGGGCAGCTCACCCGGGTCGAACCGCAGGGCCTGTGCAGCCACCGGCAGCTCAAAGGTCGCGGTCACGGCACCGGTCAGCTCGTCGGTGGTGCAGTCGGGTGCGGTCAGGGTGTCCTTTTCCGAAAAGCCGAAGCCTGCATCATAATAGAGCAGCGGCTGCAGCAGAGTGGGCGAGTCGGTATGCATCTCGCGCTGGGGGTGTGCCGCAAGGTAGGACTGCACCTTCTGTTCCAGGGCAAGGCAGCGTTCTGCCAGATGGGAAACACCTTCGTCCGAAAGCTTGAGCTGCTGTTCCAGCTCGGCGATCTTTTCCTGCAGAGCCGCAGTGTTCTCAGGAGCTGCGTTGTTCATAACCGGATTCTCCTCATAATATTATTTCACTTCAGCAGAGGGTGCACCCTCTGCAAAAAATCAGTGTTTTGCCGCAAAATGACGCTCGGGCGCTTCGGTGCGGGCGCTGCGCCGGCGGGGCGCTTCCGCCGCCTTCTGCTCCCGGCGGGAGGTGAGCCAGAACTTCAGGTCCCGGCGGCGCACCAGCAGCTCGCAGATGAGCAGGGTGGAGCCCAGCGAAAGGGTGAACTGCAGCACCATGCCCAGTACCGGGTGAGCCGCAAACTTCTGGGGCATCAGGTACCAGGGAATGGCCGTGAGCTCCACAGTGTGGACGCAGAAGATGAACAGCGAACGGCGGCCAATGGCCTGGATGGCGTGGGTGACAACGTTTTCCACCCTGCGCTGGAACCAGATGACGATGGAAAGGATGCCCAGGCCCGTTACGGCATCCAGCAGGATGCTCACGGGGCCGAGGGTCCACTCGGCCATCGAGACGCAGTCGGTGCTCTTGGTAAGAAGCACCAGTGCGGCCACGGCCAGAGCCGCCGCGATCATCCCGCCGCGCAGACGGGGCGAGAGGGGCTGATCAAAGATCTTATATTTCTTGGCAAGATAGCCCACATACAGGGCAGGAACGGTGACCATGCCCTGGCCGATGCAAAAAGGAGCCTCCCAGGTGATGCAGATGCCCCAGCCTAACAGCATGGTACCCAGCACCGCCCAGTTTATGTACTGCTCCGGGAAGATATTCAGGATGAGATCCAGCAGGATCCATGCGATCATCAGCGAGAGCAGATACCACATGGGGCCGCAGGAGAAGAACAGCTGGCCGAAATAGGTGGCCGTGTGGGGCAGGCCCAGTGCAAAGCCGCCCAGCACCTTGTAGGTCTCGTAGGTGGCGTTGTGCAGGCTGCCGAACAGGCTGTAATGGATGATAAAATGGAACACGGTGGTGGCAATGCCTGTATAGATGTAAGGCTTGAGCAGCGTTTTGAACTGCTGGTCGATACACTTGCCGATGGAGCGCTTGCGGAAGCCGTAGCCGCTGGCAATGTAAAAGGCCGCCATCAGGGATTCGCGGTAGGCGAACATGCAAAAGGTCAGCGGGTTGATGTGGCTGGCATCGCCCATGGGGTAAAGCTCACCGGTGTGGGCAAAGACGATGGTCAGCATGCCGACACCCTTGAGCAGATCAAACATGCCCAGCGAATTTGCGGCACGGCGTTTGGTTCCCTCCATAAAAAGGTCCTCCTCTGCGCCGCACCCCGCCCCGGGATGGCAGAATTGCCGGATTTTTGGCGCATCATGTTAAAAATTAGAGATATTTATAATAAGTATAATGCTTTTTGCCCTTGCTGTCAATCAAACCCAGGGAGAAAGCACGGTAGGCGGATACCGGGAAAAGTGTACCACACTCACGGCCTGCCCGCAACAAAAGGCAGGATTTACATCCGGGTGCACAGATTGACTGTAAGTTTAAGTTGCATATTTGTGCAATTAAATCTTGCGTTTGAGCCTTCTATGCGGTATACTCTAGGCTAGAGTACCCAAAAGATTCCATTTAGCGGAAACGAAAGGGAATAATTCAACAAAAATAAACAGGGAGTGTAAAATAATGGCAAACAAGGCTTGTAACGAAGTTGTGACCGTGGCAAATATGCCGATGACCGTTTTTGATATGATCTCTGCGATGCAGAATAAGTATGCTGACCGTGTGGCGTTCCGCTATGTGGAGGGCAAGGACACGGTGGTGGAAAAGACCTACGCCCAGTATGTGCAGGATATCCGCAAAGTGACCGGCTGCCTGCAGCAGGAGCTGGGCGAGCCCAAGGGCAAGAAGATCGTTATCCTGAGCCGCACCAACTATGAGTATGGCGCGGTCGTTTTCGGCACCATGATGGCAGGCGCTGTCATCGTGACCCTGAACCAGGGCAAGACCTGGGCCGAGCTGGAGCATGAGCTGGGCATGGTGGAGCCGGACCTCATCTTCAATGATGGCATCGATTACGGCTACCGCGCCCAGCTGGAAGCACTTTACGGCGCTCGGCTCCGCCCCATGGATGCCTGGACCGCTGCCCCTGAGGCTGAGATGGTCAACCGCATCGACCACGAGGGTCTGCTGATGCTGATGTTCACTTCCGGCACCACCGGCCGCAGCAAGGGTGTGATGCTGAGCGAGAAGAACTACTTCACCGCCTGCCAGATGTACATCGATGGCCAGAAGGTCATCCCTGATCAGAAGGAGCGGCTGGCACCCCAGAACCTCGACCAGACCTTCAGCCACTTTACGCTGGTGCCCATGTTCCATCTGGCCGGTTTCATCTGCTACTTTGTCTACGGCATACAGGGCTGGACCCTGAACCTCTGCTGTGATGCCCGCGACCTGCGCCGGGATATGAGCCTGATGCACAGCGATGCCATGTCTACCCCGCCGGTGCTGGTGGAGATGATCTACAACGAGGTCAAGCGCGGCCATGCCGACCGCCTGAACGGTCTGTGGAACCTGAGCTGCAGCTCTGCCATCCTTGATCCCGCCATCCTGAGCGACCTGGTGAAGAATGGCTTCTACATCAACCAGTGCTACTCCATGACCGAGCTGGCCGGCTATGGACTGCTGAACGTGACCCAGGAGGGCGACCACCTGCGTGCCCTGGGCAAGCCGGACGGCTTCTGTGAGGTCAAGGTGGACGAGACCGGCGAGATCTGCGTCCGCGGCGGCTGCGTGATGCTGGGCTACTATAAGGACCCCGAGGCCACTGCCGAGACCATCGACAAGGACGGCTGGCTCCACACCGGCGACCTGGCCCGCGTGGACGAGGAAGGCTACTACTATATGACCGGCCGCAAGAAGAATCTCATCATTCTGGACAGCGGCGAGAACGTCAGCCCCGAGGAGCTGGAAAAGCTGCTGGGCAAGTGCGATGCCATCAAGGAGTGCATCGTCAAGGAGATGGGCAAGAAGATCGGCACTGTGGTCTGCTGTGAGGATGACAAGCAGCAGCAGGTGAAGGCTTTTGTCACCGAGCTGAACCGCACCCTGCCTATGTACAAGCGCATCTCCGTGGTGGAGTGCAGCGCCGAGCCCCTGCCCCGCAACGCGCTGGGCAAGCTGCTGCGCAAGTAAAATCAAACGGGAGAAAAAGGAGCAGACCATGGTAAACAATGTCTATGATCTTGTCACCCGGACAATGGAGCAGGAATTCCCCGGGCGGGTGGCCTTCCGCTGGGTAGAGGATGCCACCGGTACCGTGAAGGAAAAGACCTATGCCGAGTATGCACAGGATATCCGCCGCGCCGCTGCCTGGTTTGCCCGGAACATCCCGGAAGTGGAGGGCAAGCGGGTGGTCCTGCTGAGCCGGAACTGCTATGAGTACGGCGTGAATACCTTTGGCGCTGTGCTGGCCGGGGCTGTTCTGGTAACGATGAACCAGAAAAAGACCTGGGACGAACTGAGCTGGGAGCTGGAGCTGGCAGAGCCTGCCCTCATCCTGAACGATGGGGTGGACTACGGCTGCCGTGATCAGCTGGAGGCTGCGTATGGGGAACGCCTGCGGCCGATGGATGTCTGGAAGGACACCGCGCCCGGCGGGCTGGAAAAGAAGATCGACCCCAATGCCCTGATGGTCATGCTGTTCACCTCCGGCACCACCGGCCGCAGCAAGGCCGTGATGCTGGCGGAGCGGAACTTCTTTACCGTGATGCAGATGCACGTTGCCATGGGCGACCACATGCTGGACTTCAAGCACCGGCAGCTGCCCGAGGACAAAAACGATGTCCTGAGCAACTTTGCCATCCTGCCCCTGTTCCATCTGGGCACCTTTATCTGCCTGTTCTCCTGGCCCTTCAAGGGCTGGACCCTGAACCTTTGCAGTGACCTGCGGAATTTCTACCGGGATCTGGGCCTGATGCACAGCGATTCCATTGCCGTGGCCCCGGTGCTGATGGAGAGCATCTACAAGGATGTCAAGCGCGGCCGCGCCGATAAGCTGAACGGCCTGTGGAACCCCTGCGGCAGCTCTGCCATGTTCGACAGCGAGCTGCTGCTGGGTCTGGTGGAAAACGGCATGTACATCACCCAGTGCTACGGCATGACCGAGACCTGCGGCGATGGTCTGGTGAACTACGCCCAGGCAGAGCCCCATATCCGGGCGCTGGGCAAGCCGGACGGCCACTGCGAGTACAAGCTGGATGAGACCGGCGAGATCTGCATCCGGGGCGGCTGTGTGATGCTGGGCTACTATAAAGACCCCGAGGCCACCGCCGAGATCATCGACAAAGACGGCTGGCTCCACACCGGCGACCTGGCCCGTGAGGACGAGGACGGCTATTACTACATGGTGGGCCGGAAGAAGAACCTGATCATTCTGGGCACCGGCGAGAACGTCAGTCCCGAGGAGCTGGAAAGAAGGCTCAACGCCTGCCCTGAGGTGCAGGAGTGCGTGGTCAGGGAAATGGGCAAAAAGATCGGCGCGCTGATCTGCTGTGCCGAGGAAAAGCAGGCGGAGGTCCGGGCCTTTATCACCGAGTTGAACCGTACCCTGCCGCTGTACCAGCGGATCACGGCGGTGGAGTTCAGCACCGAGCCCCTGCCCCGCAACGCCATGGGCAAGCTGCTGCGCAGGTAAGCGCGGAAATTGTAAAAAAAGCGCAAAACCGGGCGGCCTGCGTGTTGCATTTCCTCCATAAAACAGGTATTATAAAACACAGGAATGCCTCGCCCGGCTGGCTAAACCGGCCCGGCGCGTGGCATACTGAAACTGCGCCCTTGCAGGCGATAAAAAATCCCTCACGGAAAGGAAGATTTTTTGATGGAAAGAGCAGAAATCGTGTCTCAGATCCTGGCAATTCTGGAGGATGTGGCAGAGATCTCGCCCGAGGATGTCAACGAAAACAGCGTGATGATGGATGATCTGGATCTGTCCTCTATGGAGATCCTGACCGTCGTGGCCGATCTGGAAGAGACCTTTGGCCTGCGCATCCCCGAAAAGGAGCTGCGCAACTTTGTGACCATCGGCGATCTGGCCGATTATCTGGCCGAGAACGCGGGGTAATTCCGGATGAATGCAGAGCAGCGTGCGGTGTTTCAGGGCATCGTCTACTATTACCGTGAAAATCAGGTCCTCTGCCGCTATCAGGCCACGCTGAAGGAGGCCGTTGACCCGGCCCTTCTGCAGCAGGCACTGGAGGCGGCCCGCCCGCTGGCAGAATATTATTTCTGCCATGTGGTGTGGGAAAAGCGGGAGGCCCGTCTGGAGCCCAACACTGCCCCCTGCCGTGTGCGGCAGGGCAGCGCCCAGCCAAAGATCCCCGAGGAGACGAACGATTATCTCTTCTCGCTGGGCTATGAGGGGAACACGGTCTATCTGGACTGGTTCCACTTCCTGGCCGATGGCCGGGGCGGCTCGCCCTTTTTCACCCTGCTGCTCAAGCTCTACTGCAACCTGCGCTCCAACGCCGGTTTTGTGTGCGAGGCCCTTGCCTCTGACCCGCCCTACGATGTGGAACAGCTGCTGGCCCGCTACCCGGAGAGCCAGGTGGCCAACAACATGCAGAAGGATGTGCTGCAGATCCACGAAGGCACGCCTCATTTCCAGCGGCTGCGGCTGGACAGGCAGAGCCTTGTGGATCTGGCGCAGAAGGAGGGCGTGAAGCCCTTCAGCGCCCTCATGGGGCTGACCTGCCAGGCAGCGCAGCGGTATCTGGAAAAGAACGACCTTGCGTACAGCTATGCCGCCGACACCCGCGCGGCGCTGGGGGTGCCGCACGCCCTGTACAACTGCATTGCGTCCTTTCAGCTGCCCCTGCGGCTGGAACCGCAGGCCAGGCTCCACAGCTTTGCAAAGCAGCTCGACCATGAGATCCGGGAAAGCCTGACCCCGGAGCGCCGCCTGTTCCGCATGGCCGAACAGATGGGCTGGGTGTATCAGGTGTTCCAGCAGAAGGCCGCGCTCAAGATCAAGAAGCGTGTGTTCCAGATGGGCGAGTACATCAGCGGCTTCCCGGCAGATTTCTGGGTCAGCTACATCGGCAGCCCGCTGCTGCCGCACAGCCCGGAGCTGGAAGCGTACCTGACCGATTTCCAGACCTGGGTGCTGCCGGACGGTGCGTCCCTTGCAATGGAGGTCACCAGCCTGCACGGCGTGCTGACCTGCTGCATTGAAAACAAGGTGGACAAGCCCGGCTACCTCGAAACCCTGCGCAACGTGATGGAGCAGGAGGGCATCAGGGTGCTGGAAGCGGTACATATTTCCTGAAGCAACAATAACAGCGAACCCCCCAGTGCAGATCGCACCGGGGGGTTCGCTGTTTAGTTAGCATCCTCACCCTCTCAGTCAAAGCCTGACGGCTTTGCCAGCTCCCCCAAAGGGGGAGCCAAGGGCAATCCCAGATTTAGCAGCATCTGCCCTCTGTAATGTCTTGCCTCTCCCTTCGGGAGAGGTGGCATTGCGCAAGCAATGACGGAGAGGGTGAGGATGCTAAAGGGTTCGCCACTTACCCCTTCAGCTGATTCCAGCTCCGAATAACCTCCCAGCGGCTGACGGAATCCTCCGCAGACACATCCGGGGCGAGGAGCTGGTTCTCGATGGCCCATGCAAGGGCCTGCTGGACCGGGGCAGCATCGGCAGGGAGAAGAGCAGCGGGGGCCGGGGTCCCGGCGGCTTCCCACAGCAGCAGGGCCAGATCCCCGGCGTTGTTGGGGATGGCCGCACCGGCAGGCAGAACGGTATTCAGGTACAGCTCGGTGCCGATCATGTAGCCGGTGTAGCCCAGCACGGCAGCGCCAGCACCCGCCGTGCCGATTATGGCGGCGGTGCCCAGAATGCCGGGGCCTTCGCTTTCAATGGTGGCTTCCCGGTACTGGGCTTCCACGGTAACGGTCTTGCCTTTTTCCACTGCATTGGCCGGGATGGTAAAGCTTTCGGCGTTGTAGGCCACATTGGGGTTGCCCAGCAGGCTTTCCTCACTGATGGTCCACTGGTCGAACACCATGCCCTCCGGCACGGCATCCGGGTTCAGGGTCACTTTTGCTTCTGCATCCACCGGCACGGTGCCGCTGGTCAGCGCATCCCTTTCGCCGGTCGTAAAGCTGCCGCCCACCACTTTCAGGGTGTAGATCTCCGGTTCCGGTTCAGGCTTCGGTTCCGGTTCGGGTTCCGGTTTCGGGTCGTTCAGCTGCAGCTCAAGGTCAGCCGTAAGAGGCAGCTGTACTTCCCGTACCTTGCCGCTGCTCAGGGTCACATACAGGGTGCCGGTGGGCTGGCCGACCACATAAATCTCCTTGGCGGCGCTTTCCAGTGTGGTGGTATCGCCGCTGGTTTTCAGGGCCGTAATGGTTCCGTTGTCCGAAACCGTGATCTTTTTGGCGCTGTTTTCGCAGCCGGTGGGAACATTCAGGAAAACGCCGTTCAGGGCGCTGGCGCTGCCGGTAACTTCTTTCAGGAAAATGCCGTTTGTGATGCTGGCATTGCTGTCCACCGTAACCGGGCAGTTCACCGCCACTCTATGGGGGTTCAGGTCGGTGTTGTTAAAGTCATAGCTTTTCTCGGCGGTAGGCTCCAAAATCAGGCTGTTGTTTTCAAACTTCCAACCATCGCCGGTATAATTTGCCCTGCTGCCATCCCTATCTTGTGCCACGGCAGGGTAGCCGTCCTTGTCAATCACCAGCCGGGTCAGCGGGCTGATGGTTACGGTTGAGCCATTTGCAGGCGGTGCGGTGAAGGTGACTTCATAAACTCCGCTGATATCCTTGAACTCAATCTTGAGATCACTCCCACACCAGTCGGACAGAAGCATGTGTTGCGCACTATTGATGGCTACATCAAGTGGTGGGAGTGATGGAAAACCACTATAATCGTCAAAAGCATAAACAATTCTGACAGAAGCATGATATGTTTGATTCGGGATGATATAGCATGAATTGTGATACCCATTGACCGAAACACTGATAAAATTGTTGGGTGTTATTGCTGTGAGGGTATAACCCGGTTCTATGCCACTTCCGGTTAGCTCATCTTGGAAAGTGCCGCCGTTGATCGTGCCGCCATTGTTTGTAACGGTGCACAGGTGAGAATAACGACCAAACTGACCATTTTCAATGATGCCATCCGATTCATTGGTGACTGAAGAGTAAAATTTACCGCCAATTATTTTACCATGATTGGTAACAGCATTGCCAAAGATGCCGCCAGTTATTGTGCCCCTGTTGGTAACAGAAGCATTAAAAGATCCGCCGGTAACAGCTGCATGGGAACCAATTACCAGGTTACAGTTGGTTTTAAAGTTCACTTCGTGAATGGCCCAAAAATCATAGTTTGTTGGTGCACTGGGGCACAGGGTCAGAATTTTACAATTTTCATCGGCATCGTAAGTCCAGCCATCACCAGTGTAGATATCATGCTCGTTGACTGTTTGGTGAGGGATATTATCCAGAACAGGATAACCGTTTTGTCCGATTTTAAGTTCGCCGCTGCTGCCCTCTTCCGCTGCTGCGGTCAATGCCGACACGGGCAGGAACGTCAGCACCATACTGATTGCCACCAACAGGCTGAGTAGTCGCTTCTTCATAGGGGATTCCTCACTTTCCTTGCGCCGGTCTCCCGGCTGGGTGGTAGGGGGGCTTATACTCTTCTACTTCCTATAATGCAAAAAATGAGGAATCCTTTCACCTGACTGGGAATTTTTTTTTTTTTTTTTTTTTGTGGATGTTTTCCTC
>ENA-OWOE01000872-OWOE01000872.1-gut-metagenome-genome-assembly--contig:-NODE-872-length-14337-cov-12.501613_pt1 | contig 14337 bp, 10 predicted proteins | sample MGYA00248254_ERZ651788 | MGnify/ENA primary metagenome ERZ651788 (study PRJEB26908, sample SAMEA4031709) | gut metagenome | biome: gut; feature: normal infant; material: stool | place: China | collected... | reverse complement strand
GGCAGGAGTAGGCATTGCACTTGTTGGGGCTGATAATACCAACAGTTACAGCGAGTACAACAGTTGGAATCAGCTTACAAGGACTATGCAGAACGGCAAAACCTCAAGCTATACCTACAACGGTGACGGACTGCGTATGAGCAAGACCATAAACGGTGTTAAGACGAGCCATATCTGGGACGGAACAAACATTGCAGCTGATGTATCCGGCTCAACGGTGACAAAGTACATAAGAGGTTTACAGCTTATCTCCTCAAAGAAGGGCAGCAACGAGAACTTCTACACCTATAACGGACATGGTGATGTTGTTCAGCTTACAAACGGCACAGGAGCAATAACAAAGCAGTACAGCTATGATGCGTTTGGCGTGGAAACAGATAAAGCTGATAATGATACTAACCCATTCAGATATTGCGGAGAGTATTATGATACCGAAACAGACAGCATATACCTAAGAGCAAGATATTACAGACCAACAGCAGGACGGTTTATCACCGAAGACCCGATAAGAGATGGATTGAATTGGTATAGCTATTGTAGAAACAACCCTATTATATTTATTGATCCGTTGGGGTTGGTTTCTGTAGGATTACGAGATTATGCCGGAACTTATTCGGGTTCAAGTGTTGAGTGGGATGAATCTACACGAACCGCAACAGTTAGTTGGAATGATAAGTCGTTTAGTGTCTTATCTGATTCGAAAAATAATGTAGACGGTAGAATACAAGTTGATGATTCTCTATTCATTCAAGAGTTTGGAATAGGAGATGAACAAATGGTAGTCTATACGGATTCTGTTACGGGCAATTCATCTATACGCGTTAATTTTAATATTACTGATAATACCAATACAACCATTAACAATATGACATATGCAGATGCATTTCTTAATGGTGTAAGTAATGATTGGAGCAGTACTACTGTTGCATGTCATACTGGACAACATGCAAATGGCATTGTTGTTAACATCAACAATGTAACTACAGCGAATGATTACTCTCGGTCATATCTTGGAGGACCGATAAACATGTTTGTAGGAGATGGAAGAACAGGATATACATATTCATTGGCAGATTTTATGTCTACCTCTGCTCATGAATTTGGTCATGCAGGTTTTCATGTATATGATATTTACCACTATACAGATCCTAATACGGGATCGACAAAAAGAACAGATCCTAATATTAGCGTACCATTTAAAAGTATTATGAATTATCAATTTGGGCTTGGTGGAGCGCAACCAGTTGACTATGACATAATTTTTACGAATAAAACATGGACTCTTAATAGTTGGTTCTATTATAGTAGTGATAGTAATACATTAGATAAACATATTGGTGCTGGGAATTGGTAATAAATATTTAGAAAGAGGGTTATTTCTATGAAAAAAGTATTAATTTTAATATGTATTTTACTTATAATACCATCGGTTTATGTATTTGCACAAAATTTTAACCAATGTATTGCAGAAATTGTTACACATAAAATTATATTTAACAATAAAGAAGTAAGTTTGTCCAATCCAATTGTAAGTATTAACAATAGAGTATATGTATCAATCAGAGACCTATCTGAAACTTTAGGATATAATGTTGAATGGCAAGACAGTAATCATTCAATAAATATTAACTTGGTCGAGAAAGATGATAACGAAAATTTAATTATTTTTAAGCAAAATCAAAAAATGGGATTCATGGATAGAACAGGTAAAATTCAAATTGCTGCACAGTTTGATGTCGTGCATGAATTTCATGAAGGCATTGCTGTAGTTGGCAATCACATAAGTACTTGGAAAAAACTTCCATCTGACGCCAACAATATGATTTGGGGATTCATTGATGAATATGGTGAACTGATCACACCAATTAAATATTCATATGCAGGTGATTTTAACGAGGGGTTGGCATTAGTAGAATATAATAACGAAAGTTATTATATAAACAAATTAGGTGAAAAATCTTCTCAGACAGTTATTGCTTCTAAATATTTTACTCATGGCATTGCACCTAAATTGATTAAAGGTACTTCATTCCCTACACCTAATTCGCCATCTGAAATCTGGACATATATTGATAGCGCAGGAGAACTTGTTACGGATAAAACATATGAATATGCAGGAGAATTTGAAGATGGTATGGCAATTGTTAAGCAAAACGGCAAATATGGTGTTATTAATAATAATTTCAATATAGTCATTGATTGTCAGTATAACAATTTAAAAAAGATTAGTAATAATCTATATGCCGCCTGTAATGGTAATGGTTCTAATTGGGGTATAATTGATTTATCAAACAATGTTATAGCGGACTTTATATATTTTGATATAGGATGTTTTTCTAATGGTCTTGCACCTGTACGAATGGATTTATATAATGGTGCGTATATAAACGAAAGCGGAAAAATTGTATTTTGTTCACAATTTAGTATGGTTTATGATTTTTCAGATGGAGTTGCATGTGTCGTGGATAAAGTGAACGGAAAAGCAGGTGTCATTGATATGCAAGGGAAATATATTATAGAACCTAAATATAATTCTTTAAGACCTTGTAAAGGTGGATTATTCGAAACAAAAGATGATAATCAGAATTTCTTCTATATTAATAAAAATGGCGAAAAAATTTTACCACATTAAGAATGCTTATGACAATTCTATCGAAGTGTCATAAACCTATATAATCATAAACGAAATGGTTCTGTAGGATACAAAGAGAATGCTGTGATAAAATTTATACCGGGTATTGAAAAATAATAAATAATCATCTTATGACTAGGGGACGGTTCTCCTGACAATGTCTCACCCCGACGGAACGCTGAAAAAGTCATCATATGGCAGTCAGACAACCAACTACACCTATGACGGGTTGAACAGACTTGTCAGCGAACAAGCTCCCAATAAGACATACACCTATCAGTATGACAGCTACGGAAACAGAAGCCAGTTAAGCGTTACGGGCGATGAAACATACACCACAAGCTACACATACGATAAGAATAACCGTATGCGCAATCAGACCAAGACAGCAGGAACGGCAAAAGAAATAACAGACTTCTGGTATGACCCCAACGGTAATCAGATTTCAAGCATGACGGTATCAACAGGCGGTACAGGCACGGCAGGAGTAGGCATTGCACTTGTTGGGGCTGATAATACCAACAGTTACAGCGAGTACAACAGTTGGAATCAGCTTACAAGGACTATGCAGAACGGCAAAACCTCAAGCTATACCTACAACGGTGACGGACTGCGTATGAGCAAGACCATAAACGGTGTTAAGACGAGCCATATCTGGGACGGAACAAACATTGCAGCTGATGTATCCGGCTCAACGGTGACAAAGTACATAAGAGGTTTACAGCTTATCTCCTCAAAGAAGGGCAGCAACGAGAACTTCTACACCTATAACGGACATGGTGATGTTATTCAGCTTACAAACGGCACAGGAGCAATAACAAAGCAGTACAGCTATGATGCGTTTGGCGTGGAGATAGACAAGGCAGACAACGATACTAACCCATTCAGATATTGCAGAGAGTATTATGACATCGAAACCGACAGTGTGTACCTAAGAGCAAGATATTACAGACCAACAACAGGACGGTTTATTACCGAAGATCCAATAATGGATGGATTGAATTGGTATACGTATTGTTCATATGAACCCGTTAATAGAATTGATATTAGTGGATTAGGATGGGGGTATTCCTCTTCATATTTCCCAAAACCAGAAATTAGAGGATTAGTTCTTGGACAGTCGAGCAATACGGTAGTTAGAGATTTACTTTTTTATGATTCAAAAATTTCTGATGTTGGATGCGAAATTATAGCAATCCATAATGCACTGTTTTTGCAAAATGATTATGGCGAAAATTTTATAGATATAATGAACTCTTGCAAAAAAATCTCCTATTTTGAGAATACTGGATGGGCAGGATGTCAACCAAAGAATATAGACCAAGTATTAGATGAATATTCAGCGTCATACTATAAAACAACTAGTTATGATGATATGTGTGATAATTTATATCTTGATTCGGTAAACATTCTTTCTTTTCATCTAACAGGGGGTGTTATAGATTCATTTAAAATACATACAATTTGTTTCTATATAGGAGAAAATGAAAAAGTCACTGCATACAATGTTTATAATGATCAAAATAACTATCGTTTTTATGATTCTGTCTGGGATTTTTTTGAGAAGGTCATGCCTGACGAGAAAAAATTCATAGTTTTTTATGGGGATATATATTATGAATAAATTAAAAAAATTATATACAATAGTTGCTATTATAAGTGGTATCGTTATATGTGTCATATTTTTATACAGTATTAAATCAAATGCACTTCATTATAAGGTGAATTGTTTTAATGATACAACAAAAGTAAATGCTATGAGTGTGTATTATAACAATAATTATTATTATGTAGATAAAAATAAAAAAATATATAAACTTTCTTCGGACAATGAGAATAAATGTTTAATATCTGAAAATTATATTTCAGGAATTAGTGTTTTAGGCAATTATATATATTATATATCAACTGAAAAATTATTTAGATATAATATTGAAACAGAGTTTGTTGAACTTTTGGATAATGAATGCGGATATATGTATATATCTTCGGATAATAAATATATTTATGCTTTGCGCTATATAAACGCAAATTATACTAATTATCGTTTATTGAAGATAAATGACAATGAAAAATACGAATTTGCCACAGAAGACAGCGATGTAGATAAAGATATTACAATATTCCAAGATAGCAATTACACATATTTATATAATAATATTCCCTATAAATCTTTTTGTGGGATTTCAGATAAAAATAACCGTATTATTTTTAGAAGCAACAATCAGGAGCATAAAAATCTGATTTATGTTAATGATAATATTTTTATTATTTCAGATGAAGACTATAAGAATTTATTATCATACAATAAAGATGGGACTTTTAGGAATACAATAAGTATTCCTAAAAATTATTCGTACATTCCTCAAAATATTTATAGTGATGAAAAATCGATTTATATGTTAATGCAGTCTCAGAAAGGAAATCTTGCCATAGGTTATTATAATCTTCCGCAAAGTAGGCATAGGATGGATGCAATAGTAAAATATGATGTAGAAAATGGAGTATTTGATTTCATTTATAAAACTCGAAATAAACATGAGCGTATTATTGGATATAAAGATGATTTTATAATATGCCTGAGTTATAATAATTTATATCGTATTAATGTAAACACGCACAAAGAGGAAAGGTTCGCTAAAATCAATGTATCCGATGCGATATTTGAAATTTGTGGAAACAAGATCCTTGTATGGAATGATAATAAATACTATGGGGCTTATGATATAAATTAAAAAAAGTTCATTACAGCTATACATACTATGTAGACGGAAATCAAAAGAGTAAGACAGAAAGCGTTGCAGGTACTAACAAGGGTACAACAAACTACACTTATGATGGATTAAACAGACTTGTCAGCGAACAAGCTCCCAATAAGACCTACACCTATCAGTATGACAGCTATGGCAACAGAAGCAGTCTAAGCGTTACGGGCAGAGAAGCATGAGCCGTAAGGTGACGGCTCATGCAACCCATATAAAACAATAACAATTCAAAGCTCGTTTCTGTCATGGACGAAAACGGCAACATTACAATGAACATACGGTATATAAAGACCGCGGAACAAACCCATAGTGGCGATATGCCGAATGAGCGAAATCCACAAATACATATTTATGTTTTAGAAATTTAACAGAAAGGAAGTTGACAATGAATTTACGATTTAAGAAAAAAGTTTCGGCAATTTTTTTGGGAATATCTATTTTGATGAATTTCTCAAATTATTATGCTACAGATATGACGTCAGAAGCAATAAATAATAATCAAGAATATTCTGCGACAGAAGATTATGAACAAATGCTTATCTCAAATAGTAAAGATTCAGAAGATATTGACTTTGAAGCTGAGCAGAATTCAAACAGATATATTATAAAATATATAGATCCTCAAGGTGACAAGCTTGTGGATTCTGATAAGATTGTTATTGATGACAGTTTTGAGGTTATAACAATTAATGATGAAACAACTGTTGAAGATATGCAAAATTCTAATGATAATATAGAATATATTCAACCGGATTATCGGTTATATCTATGCGAAAAAAAATTATCTGATGATATGAGTGCGAAGGGTGATGTTGATCAAGTAGATTCTGATACTGATGATACGTCTGTTGACATTGCACATGGAGAGGATAAGACTGAAAATATAAATATCATTATGATTGATTCGGAAGGAATGGAGTCAGAAATCACCGAGCAGCCTATTGTCAATAAAAATCCTGTTGTTGCTGTAATCGACACAGGTATATATATAGAACACGAGGCATTGGAAGACAGCATTTGGACTAATTCCAATGAAAGAGAAAATAATAAAGATGAGGATGGCAATGGCTTTGTAGATGATACAAACGGCTGGGATTTTGTAAACAATACTCCTATTCATTACAATGAAAAGCAGATTGTAGATTATTCTCACGGAACACATATTGCCGGTATAATTTCAGGAAACAATGAGAATATTCAAGGAATAAATTCTTCAGCCCAAATAATGCCCTTAAAAGCATTTGAAAACGGTGTGGCATTTACAAGTGATGTGATTAGAGCTATTAACTATGCGGAAGATATGGGAGCGGATATTGTAAACTGTAGTTTTGGTAGCAACGAGCGTAATGCAGCATTGGAATATGCGATATCCAATACAGCTATGATATTTGTATGCGCTGCCGGAAACAATGCAGCTAACATTGATGATACCCCGTTTTATCCGGCATCATATGATTGCGAAAATATAATAAGTGTAGCGGCTATGGACAGTAATAATCTTGCATTTTTTTCAAACTACGGAAAAGATATTGATATAGCTGTAAACGGCGCAAGTGCAAAGTCGAGTACACCGGAAAATGAATATGGAAACAGTTGTGGAACTTCAGTTTCAGCGGCATATGTCAGTGGCGTTATGGCTGATATTATTGCTGAGAATGGTAATTCCGATATTAAAACATTGTTTAATATCTTAAAAGATATGGCTGTAGAGAGCAATTCTGATGATCCGAGACTAAGTGGAATGGCTGTTTTAGAATTAAATTATACGAGCAGTTTAATGTCAGAGGAATATGAAACAGAGTTATATACTGACTCAGACGATACGTATACCACATTAAATATCAGTCAAATTAGTGCCGGCGGATATCATTCAGCTATAAATGTAAATAATGATGCATTTATCTTTGGTGAAAGTAATGCAGTAAATGGTGATTTCTATTGGGGAGACGAGGATTTTGCCGCACCGGGACATAAAATGTTTGAGTCTGGCTATCCAACAGGAGACCCCAATAGTTTTGATCCCAGTAGTTTTATTGTCAAAAAAGTAAGTACGCGTGGCGACCATACTTTAATATTATTGGCAAACGGAATAGTGTGTTCGTTAGGCGCCAACCAATATGGTCAATTAGGAGTGGGTTATGTTAATGGAGGCATTACAGATGGTTATGACCCAACCTTAAAAGTATTAGGATTGACAAATATAGTTGATATTGCAGCGGGACATCAATTTTCTATGGCTCTTGACTCAAGTGGAAGAGTGTATACATGGGGAAATAATAAAGATGGACAATTAGGGATTAATTCAACATATCCGTTCTATACAACAGCACAACTGGTGGAAGGACTGCCTAAAATAAAGGAAATAAGTGCAGGGCATTATCATGCGTTGGTAAAATCAGTAGATGGAGATATATATGGTTGGGGACGCTCTTATAACGGTGCATTGGGAGAACAATCATTGGATGCGTGCATATCCCCAGTAAAACTTGATGTAGATAATGTGGATAAAGCTATTGCGGGATTGGATAATAGTTTTTTTATAAAATCAGATAAAACTGTATATGCGTGTGGAGCGAATACATACGGACAATTAGGTGATGGTACATTAAATACAAGAACAGATATTTTTAAAGTTGGGATTGATAATGTAGTTGATGTATCGGCAAGTTTTTCAACAATCTTTTTGACCGAAGATGGCACTGCATATGGTTGTGGAGCTAATGGCTTTGGACAACTGGGAATAGGAAGTACAGCAACGGCAGTCAGAAATATTGTAAAAATACCCGGAACATATACAGCTGTTTCAACTGGAGGAAGCCATACATTGTTTTTGGGAGATGAGGGGATTTATTCAGCAGGAAGAAATCAGCATAAACAATGTGGTTTTGAAGACGCAGATGGTATTTATTTGACACCAACATTAATATCGTCATTTTCAAAAGATGCCTTTAAGGTCACAAATGTATATGTAGACAATACTAACAACAAACTGGTTGTAGAAGGAACGAGCAATTTATATAGTAGCATTGATGCAAGAATAATTATAGGTTATACATATCTTTATGCAAACTCTACGGTTGATAATAACGGTATATATCATCTGGAATATGATATATCATCACTTTCAAAAGGAAGATATTCATTTATATTTGAAATGTATCATGAGTATCCGTATAAGCTGCGACATAGTTTTTCTTATAACCCTTTAAGCGATAATGTTGCAGCTGAATACAGTTTCAATATTGAAAAAGATAAACAATATATATTAGGGGTGAATGTAGAAAATATAGAGAACATAAAAGATAAAACCTTTACTGTGACCGTTGATAGTGAATTTCTGACATTGGATGATGTGTGTGCCCAAACCACAAAAAAGGATGTTAGTGTAGGTGGTGTTGACGAAACAGATATTAACATTTTATCTGTTTCAGCTTCACAGATAAAATTTAAAACCAATAAGTCTCAAGCAAACATATCGGGGATAATAAATATGCTTAGATTTAATGCAGTAGCGAATGGATCTACAACTTTAAAAATAACGGCAGAATAAGTGTGCAATGTCATTACAGTTTGATATGATTGATTTTACACGGATATAGATATACTAAAAAATATATGCATTAATTAAACGCGGTTGATATTGACAGCCGCGTTTTTGTATACGAAAACCACATTCAGAAAAGCTTAATCGGTGAAGAAAATAGTCCTTATATGGATATAATAAAAAGAGAACCGCCAGTCATAAAAAAGCACATAAGGAGGATTTATCTATTAATAAAGAAAACATAGACACAAATAGTTTAGCATATACAAATGGAATTTCACTAGTACCATTAGTGTTTGTGCCAAAATACCTTGAGATAAGAGAAATATATCCGTAAACCAAGCGATATTAAAAGAATAGAACAAGTTTACATCAATGAACCTGATTGTGTTGTGAAAACAATTCTTGTCACAAACGAAAATGTAAAAGCAATTGCTTCAAACGATGCTGATAAAAGCGTTTTTGAAAAGTATGATTATGATATTCAAATAAAAAATGATGGTACACTTGATGAATTACAGCAAGTGGCAACAGATTTTGTACAAGACCTATGGAAAAAGGAAATAAAAAATGTCTATGAAAAACCAAAATTTGTTCCGACTATGCTTAATGGTGATATTGTTATGCTTAATGATTTTTTCAAGGTAAAAGAAACAATTGATTTTGCAAATAAGGAAAATCTTGATGTAGTCATACAAGACTCAACAGTTTCTACTTTCCCTGAAGCAGTTGTTTTACTAACGCAAAAAGGTTACAAATGCAAAACTTGTTGATATAGAAAAAACACTCGGTGCTATGGCAAATGCAGCAAAACTTTTACGTGAATCATTAGACAGTAATTCGAGATATGAAAACGCTATAAATGACGATGAAAAGTATATGGATGCATTGGAAGATGCAGTGAGTAACGCATATGATATGTGGCTTGAATAAAGAACAATACAAAAGAATACAGGGCATAGTTCCTGTATTTTTTTATTGTATTTATAATTTTTTTGTGGTAAAATAGAGAGGTGCAAAACACAGGAAATAAAAATTAAATAAATCATAAATAAAGCCAAGCGAAGCAACAAAAGTGAATAATAGTTAAAAAAGGGCATAGCAAACAAACCTAACGGCGAGGATCAAAAATATTTGGTTTTAAAAAATTGTCAGGCAAGTCGTTTTAAAGTTTTCACACTGCGATAAGAAGCTGCCTTCTTAGTGATAACGGCAGCGATTGCAATAGATAATAGCGAAATGTGAGCAATTGTATTAAGATTTTTAACAGAATTGCCGCTACGAACAAAAACTCTTTCGCAGCCCGCCTGCTTAAAGCGCGAATTGTATCTTTCAGCTTCCGTTCTGAGAGCATAAACGGATTTAAAAGCTATTGAACATCTATCAATAGAAAGCCTGTAATCATCAGGTATAGTTACGTATTTAGTGCAGCCGCGATTTTTCTTGTCATTATTCCAACATTTGTGATTACAAGGGCAACAGTCGATAAAGCAATCGCCATTGTATGTGTCATGCACAGTGTTGTAAATAACCTTAACATCATAGGTTTTGTCAGCTAAAAATGAACACTCAGCCAGAGGAAGAAAAGAATTTGCTTTTTTGAGAATTTCGAGTGTTACAGAGCTGTCGGAAACATTGGCACCGGTTGTTAATTCACAAATGGGTAAGCCCGATATACAGTCGACAAGAATATGATTTTTGTAACCCCAATAGAATTCATAATTCTTTTCGTTGTGTTGATTTGAAGCGGTTTGAACACCAAGCCTGCAATCATTATCAGTCTTAGGAGGAAAGGCTTTAGAAAATTTATTTTTTTTAAAGGACTTGGGATTGTTGTTTGAAACATTAGCCTTAACGGGAGTAGCATCCAAAGCGATAAAAGATAAATCAATCAAAGATAAATCAGCAGCTTTCAACATCAGTGATTGCATAATGGTTTGAAACATATCGTTATCAAATTCACGGATAAAACGTGTGAATTTTGCATAAGAAGGTAATTCACGAGAAATGTCAAAGCCACAGTAATGGGCAATAATTAAGTTGTTTGACAGATAATCGTGTAAGTCTGAAATATGAGAGAAGCCCTCGCATTTCATAACGATAAAGGCACAAATCATAGAATGATTGCTATAACTCGCGCGACCAAATTTTGAGTTTTGAGTCGGAATACAGCTTAAATCTAAATTAATGAATAGTTCATCGTAAAATTTAGCTTTTGGTTGTGAAGTAAAAAGACTGACGTCTTTTAAAATTTCTTGACGATAGATAAAAACCACTCTCCTTTGTGAGATTTTGATTTCAACTATATTATACCAAATAAGAGTGTTTTTTTTCTATACATTAAATATTAATTTATAGTGACAAAACGGATTTGTCACATCCGTAAAATCGCATAAACTCTATATTTTTGGAGTTTTGCACGTGGCTAGTGGTATCAACGTATGAGGAGGTTATATTATGCCACTTATGAATTGTCCAGAATGTGGCAAGGAAGTTTCAGATACAGCAAATAGCTGTCCTAACTGTGGTTATCTGATTCATAATAAAAAATCTTTTTTACAGTTTTTGAGTAATCGTATTAATTGTGTTATAAGTATTGTCGTCAATATTGTTTTATCAATTATAGGAATTTTTATGTTTAGCAAGGGAAAGTCAGAAATGCTTTTCTGGGTAAAAATGAAAACTGAATTGGGTGTGGAGGATGCAATGCACTGTATTAGAAATATCCAGAAATATGCTATTATGAAAAATGTGGGGATAGCATTTATATGTGTTGGGATAATATCAACAATTTTTGTGATAATTTACAAAGTACTGAATGTTACCAAAAATAAAAACATTATGGAATAAGCAATTTTGTATATTATTTATTATTGGGGAGCTAACTATATAAAAATCAAGTGTTTTTTGAAAAAATATAAAATTTAGTTAGCTGAGAATGAACATTGAAAACATATAAATAATTGTGGATTTTGTGGCATGCTAAATAAACCCTCTGCGGAAGGTAATTCGCAAAAGGTGATTTATGTTAGGTTATACCAAAAGTTCTGGATTGAATGGTTGTTCTGTGCTTAAGAGATGATAGAAAACTCTTAAGAGTTTTCTGATACAATGACCTTGAGCACATATGCGACCTTTGCCTTCATTTAACTTTTTTGTGTAATAGGCATAGAAAACTTTGTTGTTACTGATAACAGGTAAAATAATCTGATACAAAGTTTTTCTAAGATATTTAGAGCCTTTCTTTGTAATGGCTGTATCCACAACACTTGTTCCGCAAAACCTGGTACGAGATATGAATTCAAAGACTCATCTAACTAATCATTACTAAGAAACAAGGAGTGGTAAGAACCTCCCTAAAGTAGTCAAAGCCGCAGGATTAAAAAACAAATCCACATCACATGTTTATATAATACCAATGTATCAAACCGTAATCAACCACGGATTAAAAGGTTGATAGAAAGGAGAAAGGTATAATGTAAATGACCGTTAGATGAGTCTTTTTACATTATACTAGGAATATACATGTCTAAATATTGTCCAAAGTGTAGGCAAAATTTTTCTGACTCATTTGATGAATGTGTGTACTGCAATAGTCCACTTGTTAATGGGCAGATTGAAATAGAGGATGCATCTACAACAGAAACACATACAATGTCAGATTCAGAAATATTAGAAAAGTACAAAGAATATAGAAAAAGCATAGAAAACCAAATTGGTCATGAATTATCAGATGCAGAGTTTCTAATTAGACTAAAAGAGGCTCATCATGATAGATTAGTGTTTAAGGCAGAAAAACATAATAAGATTTCAACAGTAGAGAAAAATGTGCCTAAATGCCCAACTTGTCAAAGCACAGACATCAAGAAGGTATCAACAGCTTCAAAAGCTGGTTCAGTATTCATGTGGGGGTTATTATCACAAAAAGTAAAGAAGCAATGGCATTGTAATAATTGTGGTTATGAATGGTAAAAGCTATGAAGAAATATCATATTATTGTATTAATTATAACAACAGTAGTATTATCTGTCATTGTTCCAGTCATTATCAATGAATGCTATAAGCCTAATGTTGGATATATAACATTATGGGGAGCACAGGATGTACTGGCATATTTTGGTGAAATATTAGGCGCTCTTGGTTCAATATTCATAGGAGTCATTGCATTAGCACAGAGTAAACAAGCAAATAAAATCAGTGACCGATTACTACAATTAGAAGAAAAGAAGAATACTCCATACTTATTTATTGATATAACGAAAAGTAGTGTTGAAACATTTAATAATCATGAAATAGACATATCAATATACCTAAAAAACACAACTGATAATGTTATTAGCATACTGGGTGTTAATGATTTGAAAATGTTTCCATCTCTACTTGAAAAGAGTGCATTTTATGTTCCATTTAGCACTGAATGGACAAAACATTATTCTGTTTTGCCAAGCCAGAGTAGACAAATAAATTTTTTTGGTGAAGTTCCAAAGAAAGATGAACCCTTAAACAACTTTGAAGAACATTATATTAATGACACTTTTCTTCAAATGACTTGTGAGCTTACATTAAGATTGGGATATGTTAATTCCAGTGACGAGTTTGAGCAAATATATGAGTTTTTCTTAATGATTCCAAAACATATTGATAAACATACAGTTGCACACTTTGAAAGTATTGAAAGTAGTATCATAAAAATAGATACTATTGAAAATGTGTGATTATGAGGCTGCCTCACCTCCCAAGTGTGGTAGCCTTTCTAAAATTCAAATCTAATAAATTGCACGACAACTTAGTGTAAAAATGAATACCCATTAGTGAATAATGAATAAAACATGAAGAAACGAATAAATATTCATGTTAGTTTAATCTAATAGGCAGTAGGAACACTTTTCCGAAAAGGGAGAAAAAATATAAGAAACTTGCAAGAAAATGTCGTTTTGACTATATTTACTATGATTATAATTTCAAACGTTCTTCAAATTACAGAGAGTGTTGTTTCAGATATAATAAACCACCATACAGATGTCGTTATTGCAATAAGAAACTTCAAAAAGAGCTTGTTACAATCGACCATTTTATTCCGGTAGATGCGGTAAAGAAATCGAAAATGGCACAAAGATTATTGAAAAGTAATGGATGCGATAATGTTAACGATGTTAAAAATCTTGTAGCTTCTTGTAGTAGATGTAATAGAAAGAAATCTAACCTAATGGGATTGTGGTATATAAGAGGAAAATTAGGTGCTTGTAAATGGTACTGGTATATTACTTATATTTTGAGAGTCTATTTCAAGTATTGTGTAAACCTTCATTATGGTGTAGGATAGAAATACACTAAATGGAGGTTTTTAATTATGCCACGAAGAAAAAGAACACCGGAAGAAATTGCACGAAAGGAAC
>ENA-OWOE01000857-OWOE01000857.1-gut-metagenome-genome-assembly--contig:-NODE-857-length-14607-cov-5.080523_pt1 | contig 14607 bp, 10 predicted proteins | sample MGYA00248254_ERZ651788 | MGnify/ENA primary metagenome ERZ651788 (study PRJEB26908, sample SAMEA4031709) | gut metagenome | biome: gut; feature: normal infant; material: stool | place: China | collected 2015... | reverse complement strand
GGCACCAAGGCTGCCGAAATGCCGGACCCCACCCCCCGCAAGGAAAAGACTGACCGCATGACCCGCCTGCTCAAGGTTCAGGACGAGATCGCCATGGCACTGGTCAAGGCGCAGGTTGGCCAGACTGTGAAGGTACTGGTAGAGGGCTTTGGCCGCAATGAGGGCACCCTCTCCGGCCGTCTGGACAACAACCTGACGGTGGAGTTCACGGCAGACGCTTCCCTGATGGGCAGCTATGCCAACGTACATCTCACGGGCGCACGGGCGACTGTGCTGCTGGGTGAGCTTGCCTGAGTGATTCCGGGGCAGTGCCCCTGAACGTATAAATAAGAAGGAGACCATTCAAATGGATTGCATTGATCTTTTCAAGCGCGCAGCCGTTGCGCTGCAGACCGATAGCCGCTACCTCGTTCTGGATCAGACCCGCAAGGCAAACGATAAGGACGAAGAGCTGCAGAACCTGATCGGCGAGTTCAACCTCGCCCGCATGGATCTGAACAATGAGATCGGCAAGAGCGAGCGCAACGATGCCCGCATCGCCGAACTGAACGAAAAGGTGAACAGCCTGTACGGCCAGATCATGGGCAACGAGGGCATGGTGGCTTACAACGAGGCCAAGCGTGACTGCGAGAACCTCGTGAACTATATCGATGCCATCATCAACACTGCCATGAATGGCGGCGACCCCATGACGGTACAGGAGCCTTCTGCTTCCTGCACCGGCAGCTGCTCCACCTGCGGCGGCTGCCACTAAAACCGGAAAAAACAAAACGCGGCTGTGCAAAACAGACCGCGTTTTGTTTGCAAAAGCGGTTACAAGCCGCAAACTTGTGCACAGAACCATAGAACGGGAGAGAGGGTAAACCATGGCAGAGCTGTCGCCCATGATGCAGCAATATCTTGAAATCAAAAAACAACATAAGGACGAAATTCTGTTTTACCGCATCGGCGATTTTTATGAGATGTTCTTTGACGATGCCCTGACGGCATCCAAGGAACTGGATCTGACCCTGACCGGCAAGCAGTGCGGCATGGAAGAGCGAGCACCCATGTGCGGCGTGCCCTTCCACAGCTACGAGGGATATGTGGCGCGGCTGATCGCCAAGGGCTACAAAGTAGCCATCTGTGAGCAGGTGGAAGACCCGGCCAAGGCCAAGGGCCTTGTCAAGCGGGACATCATCCGCGTGGTCACACCCGGCACGGTCATTGAGAGCAGTATGCTGCAGGATGACCGCAATAACTACATTGCCAGTATCTTCCTCAAAGGAAAGAAAGCAGGTTTGTGCTTTGCCGATGTCTCTACCGGTACGGCCCATATCACAGAGCTGAATGCAGACAAGATCGCCCCAGCGGTCATTACGGAGCTGTGCCGCTACCATCCCAGCGAAGTGCTGATGAATCCGGGTCTGCTGGACTGCCGCGAGGTGACGGCGTACATCAAAAAGAATATGACTTGTTCGGTGGAGCTGATCGAAGAGGAGCGCTATGCACCGGGCCTTGTGGCGGCATCGCTGGAAAACCAGTTTGGCCGCGACTGGGCGCAGACCACCGGCATTGCAGCGGACGGCCTTGTGCGCTTTGCCATGGCGGCACTGCTGGAATATCTGCACGATACCCAGATCAAGGGCGTGGAACGTCTGAAAACGGTCATAACCTATAATAAGGCCCAGTTCATGCGTCTTTCTCCCGTGACCCGCGCCAATCTGGAGCTGACCGAGACGCTGCGCGGCCGCGAAAAGCGGGGCACGCTGCTCTGGGTGCTGGATAAGACCAGTACATCCATGGGCAAGCGTATGCTGCGCAGCTGGATCGAGCAGCCGCTTATTTCCAGTGCACTCATCAACCACCGCCTGAACGCTGTGGAGAGCCTTGTCAAGCAGACCATGGCCCGCGGCGACCTGACCGAAGAGCTGGGTTACATTGCGGATATGGAACGCCTGATGACCCGCACGGTTTACGGCTCTGCCACACCCAAGGAGATCTATACGCTGGCCCAGACCTGCGACCGGCTGCCCGGCCTGCGCAGGCTGGCTGAGGCCTGCGGCTGCCCGGAGCTTGCTGAACTGGCAGTACAGATCGATCCGTTGGAGGACATCAAGGCCCGTATTTATGCGGCGGTGGACCCGGAAGCGCCCTCTACCCTCAAGGATGGCGGTGTCATTGCCAAAGGCTACCATGCCGAGGTGGACGAGCTGCGTTCCATCCGCGACAATACCAAGGGCGTTCTGGCGCAGCTGGAAGCCCGCCTGCGGCAGGAGACCGGCATCCCCAAGCTGAAGATCGGCTATAACCATGTGTTTGGCTACTTCATCGAGGTAAGCAACTCCTATAAGAGCATGGTGCCGGAGACCTACATCCGCAAGCAGACCCTGACTTCCGGCGAACGCTACATCACGCAGGAACTGAAAGAGCTGGAAAGCAAGATCTTAGGTGCCCACGAACGGCTCATCACGCTGGAGCACCGCCTGTTCAGCGAACTGCTGGAAAGCATCAGCGCTCAGCTGGACCGCATCCAGCGCACGGCCAATGCGGTGGCCCAGCTGGATGTGCTCACGGCGCTGGCGCAGGTGGCAGCGGAAAACAACTACTGCCGTCCCATCGTGGACGACAGTGACGAGCTGACCATCACCGAGGGCCGTCACCCTGTGGTGGAGCAGATGCTGAAAGGCAGCCTGTTTGTGCCCAATGATACCACCCTGAACTGTGGTGCAGACCGCTGCCTGATCATCACCGGCCCCAACATGGCAGGTAAATCCACGTACATGCGCCAGAATGCACTGATCGCGCTGATGGCGCAGATCGGCTCCTTTGTACCGGCTTCCAGCTGCCATGTGGGTGTGGTGGATGCCATTTTCACTCGCATCGGTGCGTCGGACGACCTGTCTGCCGGTCAGTCCACCTTTATGGTGGAGATGACCGAGGTAGCGGAGATCCTGAAAAATGCCACCGCCAAAAGCCTTGTGGTGCTGGACGAGATCGGCCGCGGCACTTCCACCTTTGACGGTATGAGCATTGCCCGCGCCGTAGTGGAGCACATTGCAGACCCCGCCAAGGGCCTTGGCTGCAAGACTCTGTTTGCCACCCACTACCACGAGCTGACCGAGCTGGAAGGCGGCGTGGACGGCGTAAAAAACTACAATATTGCAGTAAAAAAACGCGGCGAGGACATCACCTTCCTGCGCCGCATTGTGCGCGGCCCGGCGGATGACAGCTACGGCATCGAGGTGGCAAAGCTGGCAGGCCTGCCCGGCAGTGTGACCCGCCGCGCCCATGAGGTGCTGCGCGCGCTGGAAGCAACTGCACCTAAAAATAAAGTAGAGCAGATGGATTTTGATGCCCTGCAGGAGTATAACTCTCCGGCTGTGCCCAGCGAGATGATGGACAAGCTGGAAGCTCTGGATGTGGAAACACTCACCCCCATTGAGGCGTTGAACTTCCTCTACGAGCTGAAAAAGACCCTGAAGGGCAGCCTGAACAGATGAAACTGCTCTACCTGACCCAGACCATACAAGGAGGGAAAACACCATGGCAGTGATCCATGTTCTGGATAAGCACACAGCCGAGCTGATCGCAGCCGGTGAGGTGGTCGAGCGTCCGGCATCCGTTGTTAAGGAGCTGCTGGAAAACTCCATTGATGCCGGTGCCACGCAGGTGACCGTCAGCATTGAATCCGGCGGCGTCAAGCTGATCGAAATCAGCGATAACGGCACCGGCATCGAGGCAGAATATATCTCCACGGCGTTTATCCGCCACGCCACCAGCAAAATTAAAACACCGGACGATCTGACCAACATCCATACGCTTGGCTTCCGCGGTGAAGCACTGGCATCCATTGCCAGCGTGGCCCGTGTAGAGCTGACCACCCGAACCGAGGTGGACGAGTTTGCCACGGTCTACCGCATTGAGGGCGGGGAAGAGGTCTCCCGCGAGCCGGGTGCCAGAGCTGTGGGCACCACCATCCGGGTAAAGGATCTGTTTTACAACACGCCTGCCCGTATGAAGTTCCTCAAAAAGGACTCCTCCGAGGGCACCTTTGTGTCGGATACAGTTACCCATGTAGCGCTCAGCCACCCGGAAGTCAGCGTCAAGTTCATCCGTGAGGGCAAGCTGCAGTATGTCACGCCCGGCGACGGCCAGCTGCGCGGTGCAGCCTATGCGGTGCTGGGCCGGGAGTTCAGCCGGGACCTCATTGAGCTGAAAAATCAGGAGGGCGTGTACCGCATCACCGGTCTGATTACCCCGCCCAAAAGCTGCCGCGCCAGCCGAAGTATGCAGCATTTTTACATCAATGGCCGCTATGTGCGCAACCGCACCATGATGGCCGGTATGGAGATGGCGTTCAAGGGTACCATGATGCAGGGCAAGTTCCCGGGCGGCATTCTGCTGCTGGAAATGCCGGCCGACCTTGTGGATGTCAATGTGCATCCGGCCAAGATCGAAGCCCGCTTTGCCCGCGAAAATGATGTTTTTGATGTGGTGTATCATGCCGTCAAGCTGGCATTGGCTCAGCCCGGCACTGGTGAACGGCTTTTTACCTTTGAAGCAGACAAAGAAGAAGAAAAAGCTGAAAATTCAAAAAAAGACGCTGATATAATTAAAAATGATGTAAAGAATAATAACTTTACGGGCCTTTCTGCGATCATTCGGGGACAGGCAGACCCGGGCGTTCTGCCACAGCAGCACTGGGAACCGGCAAAACCCGCCGCAGCACCGCAGCAGCCTGCCCCGGCTGCTGCAATGCAAATACCGACAGCACCCAGTGTGCCGCGCTGGAAAGGCAGTGCTCAGAACGAGGATATGCTGGATCCGTTCGTGACCCTTCACAGCCCGAAGCTGGAAACGACAAAGGCACCAGAGCCGTTCCGTGCGGCAGCAAGTGAAACACAGCTGGATGTGGAACCGGAATTTGGTGAGACAAAACTGCATTCGCCTCAGGACCATATGGCAGCGTGGAACCCTGCGCAGGAAGCACCAAAGGAAGAACCTGAGAGTGCACCCTGTGTAGAAACAGAACCGGATGCGCCGGAAGCGGCAGAACAAGAAACTGTACTGGCCGAGCCGGAGCAGATGAACTTTGATCCGACGGCGGATCAGCCGGAGCCGCTGCGCTATGTGGGCGAGGTGTTCAGAACATATATCCTTGCAGAACGCGGCGACGAGCTGTGCCTGATCGATAAACACGCTGCCCACGAGCGCCAGCTGTACGAAAAACTAGCCGCGAACTACGGCAATGTGCCCAGCCAGATGCTGCTGGAGCCTGCTGCCATCGACCTTGCTGCGGAGGAAAAGCAGGCCCTGCTGGATAACATTCCTCTGCTGGAAAATGCGGGCCTTGAGATCGCGGACTTTGGCGGCAACACCGTGGTGCTGCGCGCGGTGCCCGCAGATGTGGAGCCGCAGAATGCCGAAAGCCTGCTGGTGGAGATCGCAAATAAGCTGCTCAAGGGCGGCCATGATGCGCTGAACGAGCACACCGAGTGGGTGCTGCATTCTATCTCCTGCCGTGCAGCCATCAAGGCGGGGGACAAGTCCTCGCCGCAGGAACTGCTGGCGCTGGCCGAAAAGATCCTTTCCGGCGAGGTGCCGCCGTTTTGCCCGCATGGCCGCCCCTGCGTACTCAAATTGACCCGGAAGGAGCTGGAAAAGCAGTTTGGACGCATCGTATAAACATCCCGTGGTGGCCGTCGTCGGCCCTACCGCAACCGGAAAGACAGCGCTGGGCGTAGAACTTGCAAAACATTTTTCCGGCGAGGTCATCAGCTGTGATTCCATGCAGATCTATAAAGGTCTGGACATAGGCACGGCAAAGGTGACACCGGAGGAGACCTGCGGTATCCCGCATCACGGCGTGGATATCCTTACGCCGGACAAGGCTTTCAGCGTGGCAGACTTTACCGCCATGGCCGGAAAGCTGGAAGAAGAGATCTCTGCCCGGAAGAAGCTGCCCATCCTTGTGGGCGGCACAGGGCTGTATGTTCAGAGCTTTCTGTATGGGGTGCGCTTTACAGAGGAAAAAGCACCTGCCGGTCTGCGGGAGCAGCTGGCGGCGGAACTGGCTGCAAAAGGCGGTGCTGCCATGTACGAAGAACTGAAGCAGGCCGACCCGGAAGCTGCTGCGGCTATCCACCCGAACAATCAGGTGCGGGTGCTGCGCGCACTTGAACATTATCGTGCCACCGGCAAAAAGCTGAGCGAACAGAAGGCGGAGTCTCTCCCGCCGGAGCGGCCCTACCGCAGCCTGATCCTCGGTCTGGATTTCCCAGAGCGCGCGGTACTTTACCGCCGCATTGACCTGCGTGTGGACAAAATGCTGGAAGCGGGCCTTATAAAGGAAGCGGAGCATGTCTGGCAGAACCGGGAAAGCTTCCGCACGGCAGCGCAGGCCATCGGATACAAGGAGTTCTTTCCGTATTTTGAGCAGACGGCTCCACTGGAAGCCTGCACGGAAAAGCTCAAGCAGGCGTCCCGCAACTATGCCAAGCGCCAGCTGACCTGGTTCCGCCATATGGACGATGTGGTCTGGCTGGATGCCGGTGCACCGGATGCAGTGCAGACTGCCATCCGCAAAACTAGCGAATTTTTAGCGAAAGGATGATCGATATGCCGGATGAGACCCAGAAGGAACGCCATGCGCCGCATGTGCTTACAACTCTGGCAGGCGTGCTGATCGCGTTTCTGCTGCTGGCAGCAATTTATGTGGTGTATCAGGCCGCACATATCCTGTTCCCGCAGAATGTTTATGAGACTGCGCTGCCTGCGGTCATTTCGGATACGGTGGAAGCCGACGGAGTTCTGCTGTTCGACGAAAGCTATGTGGCAGGCAGCGGAAACCTTGGATATCTTGCTGCCGACGGCGAGCGCGTTTCAGCGGGCACCGCAGTAGCAGAGGTGTACAGCAACGCTTCGCAGGCTTCGCTGCGCCTGCAGCTGAACCAGCTGAATGATCAGATCGACCTGCTGCAGAAATCGCAGAACACTTCTGCGCTGCAGCTGGATACCCTTTTAAAAGAACGTTCTTCTGCGCTGTATGACCTGCTGGATACGCTGGACGACAGCGATTATGAAGCGGTGGATGATGATGCCAATGCCTACCTGCTGGCCCAGAACAAGCTCTGGGTGGTAACGGGCGAAGCTGCAAACTTTACCGATCAGATCACTGCGCTGGTCCAGCAGTCCCAGAGCGTGCAGGCGCAGCTGGGCAGCCCGGCGCAGATCACTGCACCGCAGACCGGCTATTTTGTGCGCTCTTCCAGCAGCGGACGGCTCAATGCCAGTGCCGATGATATCCTTGCACTGAACGCACAGGAGCTGCAGGGCTATCTGCAGTCCGACCCAGTGTTGGCACTGGACGGCTGCGCCGGTAAGATCGTGGCAGGGTTCACATGGCGCTATGTGGGCGTGTGCACTGCAAAGCAGGGCGAAAAGCTGCTGGGTCAGAACGGCAAGCCGCTGAGCACAGCGGTGGAGATCAGCTTCCCGGGTCAGGTGGAGAACAGCCTCAAGGCCACCGTCACCGAGGTGGAGATCGATCAGGACAGCGGCCTTGCCCGCTTTGTGCTTTCCTGCAACTCCATCAACGGCGATGTGCTTTGCCTGAACCGGGCTGCAGCACGCATCTCGGTAGGAGAGCGCAGCGGCCTGCGGGTGCCTGCTGCGGCTGTGCACTATTTAAAAGAGGATGGCACCGAGGCACAAACGCAGGGCGAAAACTACATTCCCGGTGTGTACGTGAAACTTGGCAACATTGCCCGCTTCTGCCCGATCGACCCGGTGGACGCAGACCATCCCCTCATCACGGACGGCGATTACATCCTTGTTCTGCCCGAAGGGACCGAGGGCTCGGTCAGCAAGGTGAGGCTTTATGACGAAATAATCGTTTCCGGACAAAATTTGTATGATGGAAAGCTTTTGTAGTTATTGACATCTGAGGCAAAAAATCCGATAATAGATAAAGCTATTATTTGCATCTATTTGCAAAGAACGCCAGGCAGCGCCATGCTGCCCGAATGAAAGGAGCAGATTGTATGTCTTTGCTTGACAGCATTAAGAAAGGTCTGTTTGACCAGGAAGACGATTACGAGGATCAGTACATTGACGATGGCCCCCAGATGGTAAACAATAACAATGGCATCGGCCTTGGTGCTGACGACGAAAATGAAGAGCCTGTTGAGGGTGTCAAGAAGAACGGCAAGGTGGTCAACATCAATGCCACCACTCAGCTCAAGGTCGTTCTGGTCAAGCCTGAGCGTTTTGAGGATGCCAGTACCATTGCTGACCACCTGAACAACAAGCGCACCGTGGTGCTCAATCTGGAGTCCACCAACAAGGAAGTGTCCCGCCGTCTGGTGGACTTCCTGTCCGGTGTTGCATATGCAAACAATGGTCAGATCAAACGCGTGGCCAACAGCACCTTCATCATCACTCCGTACAACGTGGATATCATGGGTGATCTGCTGGACGAGCTGGAGAACAATGGCGCGTTCTATTGATCCGCAGCCCAAGGCGGCGCGCGGGTTCATCCCTGCGCGTACCGATGAAGAACGCTATCTCATGCGCCATATCGAGGACTTGGCCCACACGGCCTTTTCCCGGGACATTGCGCGGTATTCGGCTTTCCTGAGTGACCGCGAGCAAGACTTGGCCCGCGCGGCACTGGGCCGTGCCGGTGTGCAGGAGGGCTTCCGGTTTGAGGGCGGCTGGCTGAATGCGGAGCGCAGGGTGCTCTGTATCGAGCCGGAGTACAGCTGCGGCGAAGCACCCATCTGCTGTGTGCGGCTGCAATGCTGTGCACAGGCGGGGGCTGCGCTGCCCGCCCACAAGGATTACCTGGGCAGTCTGATGGGCCTTGAGCTGCGGCGCGAGGCGCTGGGAGATATCGTTCTGCCGGAGGATCAGCCGGGCACAGCTTATGTGTTTGCGCTGGAACCGGCAGCACAGCTGATCTGCCGGGAACTGTTTCAGGCTGGACACACGGAGCTGACCACAGAACTGCTGACGCTGGACGAGGTGCCGCAGTTTCCGCAGGCGGAGCGTGAGATGCACAGTGCAACGGTATCGTCCCTGCGGCTGGACGCTGTGCTGGCAGCTATGCTGCACTGCAGCCGAGGACAGGCTTCGGAACTGATCGAGGCGGGCAGGGTGGAGATCAACCACCTGCCGGCGGATAAACCTCATGCGCAGGTATATGAGGGCGATGTGTTCACGGTGCGCGGCAAGGGCCGCTTCAACCTGACTGCACTGCCCGGCAAAAGCAGAAAAGATCGGTCGATCATCGAATTTTTTCAATATTAAAAGCAACGGGAGGAAATGACTATGCTGACTCCGCAGGATGTCCGTTCTGTGCAATTTGAGAAAAACCTCCGCGGCTACCGCACAGAGGACGTAGACCGTTTTCTGGATAAGGTGGAAGAACAGCTGCGGGACGACGATGCGCAGGCGGAACAGCTTCGCAAGCAGATTGCGGACTTGACTGCTGAAAACCAGAAGCTGCATGATGAACTGAAGAGCTTTGAGGCAGATGGTGAAATGCTCAAGAGCGCGCTGATCAATGCACAGCGCATGGGCGAAAATGTCATCCGCGAAGCAAACCAGAAAGCAGAAGAGATCATCCATCGTGCAAATCTGCGCGGTGATGATATCATCCGCGATGCCAACGAACTGCTGCAGAAGGCAAACGACCGTGCAGACGAGATCGAGAACGAAGCAAACGAGAAGCGCCTTGCAGAGGAGCGCGAGTATGACCGCGTGCGTCTGGAAGTGACCCGCTTCAAGTCTGACGTGCTCAACCTGTACCGCAGCCATGTGGAGTCGCTGAGCCGTCTGCCGGAGTTCCAGAAGGAAACGGCTGCACAGGATGCCGAACAGGCAGAGCCTGCTGCAGAGGAAAGTGAGCCTGCCGCTGCAGCCCAGCCGCAGGCAGCGGACGTGCAGGAGCCGGAAGCAGAGCCTGCACAGCCCGCACAGGAAGATGCAGAACCTGCTGCCGTTGTTGAAGATGACGACGACAAGGCAGCTGACAGCAGCGAGGATTTCTGGGCAAAGGATGAGAGCCAGCTCAAGCTGGACCCGCCGCCCGCGCCTCCTGCTGATTTTAAGCCGGACGAGCCGGACTACGATGCTTTTCAGGGTGTCAAGTTCAGCGAGTAAGGCAACCCCATAAGGAAATATAGAGGAGAGTGTAAACCATTGGCTAAGAACAAATCGCAGTACGATAGTACTCTGAACCTGCCCAAGACCCTGTTTGAAATGCGTGCCGGCCTGCCCAAGAAGGAGCCGGTCATGCTGAAGGATTGGGACGACAACGACCTGTACAATCAGCTCATGAAGCACAACGAGGGCAAGCCGCAGTTCATCCTGCATGACGGCCCTCCGTACGCAAACGGTAATATCCACATGGGTACTGCCCTGAACAAGATCATCAAGGATATCATTATCCGCGATAAGAACATGGAGGGTTTCCAGGCTCCCTATGTGCCCGGCTTTGATACCCACGGCCTGCCCATCGAGCTGAAGGCTCTGTCCTCCGTCGGTGATAAGAAGAAGGACATTTCCAAGCTGGAACTGCGCCAGATCTGCGAAAAGTTTGCTACTGAGCACATCGATATCATGAGCGACCAGTTCAAGCGTCTGGGCGTTATCGGCGATTTCGAGCATCCGTATCTGACCCTGAAGCCTGAGTTCGAGGCACGCCAGATCGAGATTTTTGGCGAGATGGCAAAGAAGGGCTACATCTACAAGGGCCTGAAGCCCGTGTACTGGTGCCCGGACTGCCGCACGGCTCTGGCAGAGGCCGAGATCGAGTACGGCGAGGACGACTGCGATTCCATCTTCGTGCGTTTCCACGTCTCTCAGGACCCCAACGGTGTGCTGGCAAAGCACGGCATCCCGATGGACAAGACCTACTTCGTCATCTGGACCACCACCACTTGGACTCTGCCCGCTAACGAGGCGATCTGCCTGAACGGCCAGTTCGAGTACTCCTTCGTCAAAATCGGCGATGAGTTCCACATCATGGCCACCGAACTGGTCAAGAGCGTCATGGACGCCTGCCACATCGAGAACTACGAGATCGTGGGCGAGCCGGTCCCCGGTACCGAGTTCGAGCTGATGCGCTACAACCACGTCTACCTGCCCAAGGAGGGCTGGGTCATTCTGGGCGATCACGTCACGTTGGAAAGCGGTTCTGGCTGCGTCCATACCGCAGGCGGCCACGGCGTGGACGACTTCAACGTCTGCCAGAAGTATCCGCAGGTGCCCATCACCGTCCCCGTGGACGATGGCGGCTATCTGACCGAGCTGGCCGGTAAGTATGCAGGTCAGCGCGTGTGGGCTGCCAACAAGACCATTCTGGCCGATTTGACCGAGTCCGGCGCTGTCATGGGTCAGGTGCACATCAAGCATCAGTACCCGCACTGCTGGCGCTGCCATCACCCCATCATCTTCCGTGCAACGGAACAGTGGTTCTGCTCCATCGCAAAGTTCCGCGAGGATGTCTATAAGGCCATCGACACCGTTACCTGGATGCCGGATTGGGGCCATGACCGCATGAAGGGCATGGTGCGCGACCGCAACGACTGGTGCATCAGCCGCCAGCGCACCTGGGGCGTGCCCATTCCCGCATTCTACTGCAAGAAGTGCGGCACCTACCACATCACCGATGCCACCATCAAGGCTGTCAGCGACCTGTTCCGCAAGGAAGGTTCCGATGCATGGTATAAGTACGAAGCCGAGCAGATCATCCCCGCAGGCGAAGTGTGCGAAAAGTGCGGTGCTTCCGAGTGGACCAAGGACACCGACATCATGGATGTCTGGTTCGACTCCGGCTCCACCCACGCCGCTGTGCTGGAGGAGCGTCCGGAACTGCGCTTCCCGGCTGATATGTATATGGAAGGCGGCGACCAGTTCCGCGGCTGGTTCCAGTCCAGCCTGCTGACCAGCGTTGCAAGCAAGGGCTGCGCACCCTATAAGTCCGTTCTGTGCCACGGCTGGGTCGTGGATGAGCAGGGCAAGCAGATGCACAAGAGCGCCGGCAACGGCGTGGAGCCCAGCGAGATCATCAAGGACTACGGCGCTGATATCATCCGCCTGTGGGTGGCTTCTTCCGACTACACCGTGGATGTGCGTGCCGGCAAGAACATCTTCAAGCAGCTGAGCGAGGCTTACCGCAAGATCCGCAACACCGCTCGCTTCATTCTGGGCAATCTGGACGGCTTTGATCCCAACACCGACTGTGTGGCTGACGATCAGCTGCAGGAGATCGACCGCTGGGCACTGGCTGCTCTGGATGACCTGATGGTCAACACCAGCGCAGGCTACGCTGTGTATGACTTCAACAAGGTCTATCATGCAGTGTACAACTTCTGCGTTGTTGCAATGTCCAACTTCTATCTGGATGTGACCAAGGATCGCCTGTACTGCACCAACGGCGCAGGCCGCAAGGCTGCTCAGACCACCATGTACAAGATCCTTGTGGCTCTGGACAAGATCATTGCTCCTATCCTGTGCTTCACCAGTCAGGAGATCTGGGACTTCATGCCCAAGACCGAGGGCATGAACCAGTACGTTGTCTTTGAGGAGATGCCCAAGGCCGGCCAGTATGCCGCCGATGAAGCCTTCAAGGCAAAGTGGGCACAGCTGATCGCCGTCCGTGATGAAGTGAAGAAGGTTCTGGAGCAGGCCCGTGCCGAAAAGGTCATCGGTGCTTCTCTGGAGGCTGCCGTCACCCTGTACTGCAATGATACTGTGTACAGCCTGCTCAACAGCATCCCCATGGACGAGCTGGCCGACCTGATGATCGTCTCTCAGGTAGAGCTGGTCAAGGGCGAAGGCGGCGCTGCAAGTGCTGTTGAAGGCCTGGGCGTTGCTGCTGCACATGCCACCGGCGAAAAGTGCGAGCGCTGCTGGAAGTATTCTTCTTCCATTGGCAGCCATGCCGCACATCCCACCCTGTGCGCACGCTGCGCCAGCGTTGTGGAAGCCTAAGCGTTCCGCATAAAACAATGTTTTAAAGGGCGGCGCTCCCTTATACCGGGGAGCGCCGTTTTTTATACTGAATGATTTTGGGAGTATCCTATGGCATTTGTTGTTTTTAATCTGCTCGCGGCTGCGGCACTCATTGGCATCGATCAGGCCATCAAGCTGTGGGCCACCAATGTGCTGCAGCCCGTTGGTGCAATGCCGCTGATCCCCCATGTGGTGGAGCTGCGGTTCGTGCTCAACCCGGGCATGGCGTTCAGCCTGCTCAGCGGCAAGCAGCTGTTCCTCATCATCGCTACCAGCATAGCGCTGATCCTTGTGGCCTACGGGCTGTTCTTCCGCAGCCGCGGCAGATACCTGCAGCAGGCTGCGCTGCTGTTGATCCTTGCCGGCGGCATCGGTAACCTGATCGACCGTGTGCTCAACGGCGAGGTGGTGGACTACATCAATCTGCTGTTCATGCAGTTTGCGGTGTTCAATTTTGCGGATATCTGCGTGTGTGTGGGCGTGGGCCTCTGGGTGCTGGTAATTTTTCTGGAAGAGCTGCACGCTGAGAACGGGCAGTCCCCGAAGGAGCATTGAGCCATGGAACAGCGTGAATTTGTGGTGGAGCAGGAGACGGCGGGCCAGCGCATTGACCGCTTCCTCAGCGGTGAGGATACGGGCCTGTCCCGCTCGGCGCTGCAGGCACTGGTAGCTGACGGCCATGTGCAGTGCAACGGCAAGACCGTGGCCAAAAGTCTCAAGCTGAAAGCAGGGGACACCGTGCTGCTGGAGATCCCGGACGCAAAGCCCATCGAGGCCGTTCCGCAGGAGATCCCGCTGGATATCGTGTATGAGGACGCCCACCTGCTGGTGGTCAACAAGCCCAAGGGCATGGTGGTGCACCCGGCCCCCGGCAACCCGGACGGCACCCTGGTCAACGCCCTGCTGTATCACTGTGGGGAGAGCCTGTCCGGCATCGGGGGCCGGAAGCGCCCCGGCATCGTCCACCGCATTGACCGGGACACCAGCGGCCTCATTATCGCCGCCAAAAACGACGCCGCCCATCTGGCCCTGGCGGCCCAGCTAGCGGACCACACCCTGGCCCGGACCTATGAATGCCTGGCGGTGGGGAATTTCCGGGAGGACAGCGGCACCGTGGACGCCCCCATCGGCCGCCATCCGGTGGACCGCAAGCGCATGGCGGTGGTGCGGCAGGGGGGCCGGGAGGCCGTGACCCATTGGGAGGTCATCGCCCGGTATCCCGGCGTCACCCATCTGCGCTGCCGCCTGGAAACCGGCCGCACCCACCAGATCCGGGTCCATTTGGCCTATATCGGCCACCCCATCCTGGGGGACACGGTGTACGGGGCCAAAAAGCCCGTGGCCGGGCTGACGGGCCAGTGTCTCCACGCGGTGGGGCTGCGGTTCATCCACCCCCGCACCGGGGAGCCGGTGGAGCTGACCTGCCCCCTGCCGGAGGAGTTCGTGCGCATGCTGGAAAAGCTCCGGCGGAACACGTGAAGCATGAGATATGAAAATGAGGATGTGCCTATGATTGGCTTTTATGACTATACGGTGCTGGCCACCTACGCCGCCACGGCCCTGGGGGTGACGGGTATATTCCAGGCGGTGGAAGGGCGGCCTTTG
>ENA-OWOE01000838-OWOE01000838.1-gut-metagenome-genome-assembly--contig:-NODE-838-length-14967-cov-5.866420_pt1 | contig 14967 bp, 12 predicted proteins | sample MGYA00248254_ERZ651788 | MGnify/ENA primary metagenome ERZ651788 (study PRJEB26908, sample SAMEA4031709) | gut metagenome | biome: gut; feature: normal infant; material: stool | place: China | collected 2015... | reverse complement strand
CAATGAGGGCGGCAGGCAGAGAACCTGGCTGGGGTAAAAATACCCATGATGCCGTTGCAGCCGAACGGCAGCCTTGCGAATCGTCCCCACAGCTGGGGCAAGGTGGGCAAATGCAGCTGTAAATCGAAATGTTATCCCGAAAGTGTACCGAACGGATTCACTTTTTCCAGCCCAGTAAAAGTAGTGAATCAGAACAGTATACTTTCGGAAAATTTATTGGGAGTGAATCAGATTTGATTCACAATTCAGAGGGAAAGGTGTAAAAGTGAATCAGTTCTGATTCACTCGCAGTAACTGCCCAAATCCGCCCGGTGTGGGGCAGATGCCACACGCAGCAACGGATACGAAACAGCCAGAACACCCGCCGTTTGGCGCGTTTGTGGGGGTGTGGGGCGGCGTGAGCCGTACAACTTAACACTAGAGAGTAAAACTTACTACACACAAAACGACGATAGTATGAGATAATAGATATATACCAAAACAGAAAGGACGATGCAAATGACTTTTACAAAACTTCCGAAAGCAATCTCCGCAGAAGAACTCCTCTCCACGCCGCTGCCGCCGGTCAAGTGGATCATTCCTGGTCTGCTCCCAGCCGGTCTTGCACTGTTTGCTGGCCCAAGCAAGGCGGGTAAAAGCTGGTTGACCTTGTGGCTGTGTTTGCAGATCGCGCAGGGTAATCCTGTCTGGAATCGAGAAATAGAGCCACGCACCGTGCTTTATTTTTCGCTGGAAGATACATTTAATCGTTTGCAAAACCGCATTTTCCAGCTTATCGATGGCGGCGATGCCCCGGAGCGTCTGATTCTCCAAACGGAATGTCCGAGTATTGGGCAGGGCTTAGAGGAACAGGTAGAATCTTTGATTCATACATACTGCGATGTTGGCTTGATTGTCATCGATACACTTCAAAAAGTGCGTGTGAGCGATGGAAACGGCGGGATGTATGCAAACGACTATAAAGAAGCGGGGGCATTGAAAAAGATTGCCGACAAGTATGGCATCTGCATATTGCTGATTCACCACTTGCGCAAGCAAACTGCAACCGACCCATTTGACCAGATTTCAGGCTCCACAGGTCTTATGGGTGTGGCAGATACCAGCTGGGTTATGCAGCGCAAGCGAATGAGCCAAACTGCTGACATTTTGCTTACTGGACGCGATATGGACGACAGAACGCTGCATTTGCGGGAAGAAAATTGCATCTGGACTTTGGAAGATGAAGAAACCGCAGAGGAACGAGAGATCAAGGCTGTGCCGGACTACTTGTGGAAAGCGGCGAAGTACATCGAAAGTGTCGGAAACTGGCAGGGAACAGCCTCCGAGTTGCTTGCAGCGGCAGGTATCGAAAATGCCAAACCAAACCAGTTCACCTACAACATGGCGAAGTATTTCGATAAAGTATTTGAACCGAAAAACATCCGATATAAAACCCATCGAAAAAACAAGGTTCGCCTTTTGAACTTCTATGGTGACGATGGTGACGGTGGTGACGATGATATTGACATAACTCAATTATCGGGGTGGGGTATCCCAGAAAGACCGTCACCATCGTCACCATCGTCACTCGGAGCGCTTGAGGGAAGCAAGCATGGGCGAAGTGTTGCCACAGGGCAACCCGCCGAAAAGCCTACGGGGCCAGCCCCGAACCCCTGTGAGGCTGCGAGCGCATGAGAAATCGAACTGTCGGAATCAACATCCGGGTGACCGTCACTGAAAAGAAAAAGGTGACGATGTTGGCTAAAAAGTGTGGCTTGTCACTCTCAGCGTATTTACGCCAGCGGGCGCTGGGATATGAACCGGGTGGGCATCCGCCCAAGGAGGCATTTGATGTGCTGGATAAATTGGATGAAATTGCAGAAAACTGTCAACCGAGTGCAGGTGCTAAAATTACAGCCTGTGCAGATGAAATAAGGGACCTGCTCATTGGCGGTAACTAAGATTTGGGCAATCAAGGACAGCCTGCAGCGCGTCCTTGACTATGCGGCCAACCCGAATAAGACCGAATACGATGCTCTTGCCCAAACGCTGCACTATGCGGAGAACGATGCCAAGACAAAGCTGAACGAGAGCGCCCAGCTCGTCACCAGCATCCATTGCAGGGCAAATCATGCGTGGGAAGATATGCGGGCTGTACAGGAACGCTTTGGTAAAGCAGACGGCGTGGTGGCGCTCCATGCCTACCAAAGCTTCCGCGAGGGCGAGGTAACCCCGGAGCAGTGCCACAAAATTGGCGTGGCACTGGCCCGCAAGGTCTGGGGCAAGCGTTTCCAAGTGCTGGTCGCCACCCACATGAATACGGATAACTTACATAATCATTTTGTGATAAATTCCGTGTCCTATGTGGACGGGAAGAAATACGAGCAACGCCGCAGCCAATACGCTGAGTTCCGGGCAGCATCCGACAAGCTGTGCCGGGAGTACGGCTTGTCGGTAGTGGAGCAGCCCAAGGCAAAGGAGCCGGCACGGTACGCCCGGATGCGGGAAGCCATCGACCAAGCCTGTGAGGATGCCAGTACCGCCGAGGACTTCCACAGGGCGCTGTATCGGCAAGGGTATATTTTCGGCAGTGACCCTAAGCGTAGGTACGCAACCATCCGGGCGTGGGATGGTGGTCGAGCAGTGCGGCTTTATCGGCTGGGAGAAGAATATGATTTACCTGCCATAGATGACCGACTGCGGGGAAACTATCTGCTGTATGGGTCAAGGCTGTATGAGTTGAAACATCCGCCCCGACAGTATACGCCGAAACGATATCGCCCCAAGGATAGCTATGCGGGAAAAGGTGTTCTCCAGATTTTCTTCGAGGTATTCTTCGGAGAATCCCAAATGCACCGCTTGTATCTGTACTACTGTTATCAGCTGGGTATCCTGCCCAAGAAACAGCAGCCGCACATCAACCGCCCGGAATTGAAGCGCATCTGGAAAGACACCGAGAAAATCCTTGCAGAACACGCCTTTGTCCACGACCACAAGTTTCCCTCTTTGCAAGCAATCGTGGACTACCGCAAGGGCTTGTCCCGGCAGATAGATGCCCTTGCCGCGCAGCGGGCGGAAATCGTCAAGCAGATGCGCCGAAAGGATGCTCCGCCGGAGTTGGCTGACCAACGCATGGCGTTGACCTGCAAAATTACCGAACTCCGCAAAGAGGATAAAATCGCAGAGGGAGCCATCAAGCGCATCCAAAGAACACGCGAATCCAACCGTATTGACCGGGAAAACAGGATACCGCTGCATCCCAGACCACGCCGCCGCAGAAGGGAACGGGAGCGCGAATGATGTCAGTTTGCACCCAATGTGCAGGACGATTCTTGTGCAATTCTGTGAATAGCTTTCCGGCGGGATTGCTGGTATCGTTGTACCGGACCCAAAATGCAGCAACTTGAAAAAAAGGAGAGATGCCTATGGTAGCAGGACGCTTACAGGAGAAAAACGGATTTTATTACATCGTGCTGAGTTACACGGACTCGGCGGGCAAACGCCGTCAGCCTTGGATCGGCACAGGGCTGCCCGTCAAGGGCAACAAAAAACGCGCCGAAAAAATGCTGGCGGATACGCGAAAGGATTTCACGATTCCCAAGGGTCAGGTGTCCGAACTCAGCCCGGATATGGCATTCAGCGACTATATGCGGTACTGGCTGAAAATGATGCGCACAGCCGTAACGGAAACTACTTACTCGTCCTATTGCTTCAATGTGGAAAAGCACATCATTCCCTACTTTGAGCCGCTGGGCGTAACGCTGGCAGGGTTACAGCCGCGCCAGATTCAGAGCTTTTATCTGCACGAAGCGGAAACGCTGAAAAACACCTCTATCCTGCGATTCCACGCCAATCTTCACAAAGCGCTGAAATACGCCGTGCGCATCGACCTGATTGCCAGCAACCCGGTGGACAAGGTAGACCGCCCCAAGCCGCAGGCGTTCATGGCAAGCTATTACAGCGCCGAGGAGATGGAAAAGCTCTTTGAAGCCGCCCAAGGGCATAAGCTGGAACTTATCATCCAGCTCGCAGCTTTTTACGGCTTGCGCCGAGCCGAGGTGATGGGGCTGCGGTGGGAGGCCATCGACTTTGAGGCCAAGACGCTGACCATCCGCCACATCGTGACCAGCACCCGCATTGACGGAAAGAAAATTTTGGTAGAAGCAGACCGCGCCAAAACAAAATCCAGTCTGCGCACCTTGCCGCTGGTAGACCCGATTGCCGAACGCTTAAAAGCGGTTAAAGAGCAGCAGGAATACAACCAGAAAATCTGCGGCAACTGCTATAGTCAAAAGTACCTTGGATATGTATTCGTGGATGCAATGGGCAACCTGATCCAGCCGGATTCCGTGACGACGGGCTTTCCGCAGCTGCTGAAAGAAAATGGTCTGCGCAGGATCCGATTCCACGACTTGCGCCACTCCTGTGCCAGCCTATTGCTGAAAGAGGGCGTACCGATGAAGCAGATTCAAGAGTGGCTGGGCCACAGTGATATTTCCACCACAGCGAATATCTACGCGCATCTGGATTCGCAGTCCAAGAACCTCAGCGCCCGGACGATGGCAAACACGCTGACATTGCCGAAAGCGCCGAGCGTAAAAGAATGGTGAAATAAAACGGCACACCCCGGTATCTGTCTGAAAGAGGACGGATACCGGGGTGATTTTGTTTGGTTTTAGTTTTGGGGTGTAAAATCGAATACGTTAACAAAGTTTACTTTAATACCTTGATTCTAACAATATATGGTGGTCTTCATGATAGCATTTCAGAAGGTTGGAATTCTCTTTGTCTATGTCCGAACTGTGCTGCTGAATTTAAGTACGGAAAGAAGAATCTGTCTGAGCTTATTTCGATGATACAAGGTTACCATGTGAAAGAAAATGGCGAGAATTTGATTACCTGTAGGATAGAAATGCAAGGAGAGTACAGGGCAATCAAATACACAGGAAAGCATTTCTTGGCTTTGCAAAAGGCTATCGGGTTTTATTCTGATGATGCTAAATGATGTCGCGGAAAACAAATACTCTGGAAAGAGACACACCAGCTGTGATTGGAAGAACTACAAGATGCTTTTGAAGTGTTTGAGAACGCCGCCAATGGTGATTTGTTATCTAAAAACTTAGGAGCAGCATAGAATAACGCAATCTACCGCCTTATCGTGAGATAGGGCGGTATTTTTTTGAAAAATAGATAGGCTGCATCGGCAGCCATCTGCATTTTGAGGTGATGCAGGGCGGGGTTCGGGTTGACCCGTTGAGTTTTGTGTCCTAAAAGAAGAAAGTCCTGATGCCGAAATTCGGCATCAGGACTCTTTACTGTTGCGTTTTACTTTCTGTAAACCACCGCTTCAAACGGTCGCAGACTTCCGGGGTTTCCGGGGGTGTTGTAGTTGCTGATAAGCGGCTCGGTGTTCTGCCAATCGTTCAGCAACGGGCAGGACACGTCATGGTCGGTAAAGTTGCAGACCACGAGTATCTGCTCGTCGTCCAATGTGCGGGTGTAGGCGTAGATTTCTTCATCGTCGGGCAGCAGCAGGGCGTAGTGACCGTAGACGAAGGTCTTGTCCGACTTTCGCAGCGCCAGCAGGCGGCGGTAGAAGCTGTACACCGAGTCCGGGTCGCCCACTTGTTTGGCGGCGTTGATCTGCGGGTAGTTGGGGTTCAGCGGTATCCACGGTGTGCCGGTGGTAAAGCCTGCATTGGCGGTATCATCCCAGTGCATGGGGGTGCGGGTGTGCTCGCGGCTGATGTAGTTGGCCGCCTTCATAAAATCCGCCACGCTCTCGCCGCAGCGCTGGGTCTTTTCAAAGTAGGCGTTGCGAGTCATAACATCGTTAATGGGGTCGATGCTGTCGAAATGCTTGTTCGTCATGCCCAGTTCCTCACCCTGATAAATGTAGGGCGTTCCCTGCATCAGGTAGAGGCAGACAGCCAGCATTTTGGCCGACCGCACACGGGATTCTTCGTCCTTGGTGCAGCCGAAGCGCGACACCACGCGGGGTTGGTCGTGGTTGTTCCAGTACAGGCTGTTCCACGCCTTGCCGTCCAAACCGGTCTGCCAGCGGGTCTGTATTTTTTTAATATCCGTCAGCTTCCACGGGTGTTCGGGTTCCCACTTGCGGCTCTCGCCGCCGTCCACGTCCATCAGTTCAAACTGGAACACCATGTTCAACTCATGGCGATCCTCGCCCGCGTACAGGCAGGCAAGCTCCGGGTTGACGTTGGCGTTCTCGCCCACCGTCATGCAGTCGTAGTGGCTCAGCACACGGCGGTTCATCTCCTGCAGGTATTCATGCACACGGGGACCGTTGGTACACTGGTCGGTATAGTCGCCGTACAGACCATCGGCGCAAAGTGGCCCGTCTGCATATCCGGCCTTGGAGATCATACTGATGACGTCCATGCGAAAGCCGTCGATGCCCTTTTGGAACCAGAAGTTCATCATGTCAAAGACCTGATTGCGAACCTCCGGGTTCTCCCAGTTCAAATCGGGCTGTCCTTCAGCAAAAAGGTGCAGGTAATACTGACCGGTTTTCTCGTCGTACTTCCACGCCGAGCCGCTGAAGCAGCTGCGCCAGTTGTTGGGGGCACCGCCGTCCGGGGCGGGGGCTTTCCAGATATAATAGTGGCGTTTGGGGTTGTCGCGGCTGGAACGGCTCTCAATAAACCACGGGTGCTGGTCCGACGAGTGGTTGACCACCAAGTCCATGATGAGCTTTAACCCGTGGGCATGGACATCCGCCAGCAGGGCGTCAAAGTCGGCCATCGTGCCGAAGTCTGTCATGATATCGCGGTAATCGCTGATGTCATAGCCGTTGTCCACATTAGGAGATTGATAGATCGGGTTCAGCCACAGCACATCGACGCCAAGGTCTTTTAAGTAGTCCAGCTTTTCACGGATGCCGTTCAGGTCGCCGATGCCGTCACCGTTAGAGTCCTTGAAGCTGCGTGGGTAGATTTGGTAGACGACGGCCTCTTTCCACCACGCGGGGTGAATGCTTTCCATAAGTATACCTCTTACAAAATCGTTCCCGGCAGTTTGGTCACGTCCTGCATATGGTAGGTGGGTTCAAACGGCATCGGGGCCGTGCCGACGATGGCACAGTCCATGCCGCCCGCGCGGGCAGCCTCCAGCCCGGCAGCAGCGTCCTCCACAACAAGGCAGTCTGCCGGGGCAAGCCCCACCATGGCGGCAGCCTTGGTAAAGACCTCCGGATCGGGCTTGGAGTGGGCAATCATCGTGCCGTCACACACAGCATCAAAGTAGCGGTTCGCGTCGAGCCGTTCCAAGATGTAGGCCGCGTTCTTGCTGGACGAACCAACGGCCAGCTTCAGCCCCGCGTTGTGCAGCGCCGTCAGAGCATCGCGCACGGCAGCGGGCATATCGGCGGGCGTCATCTGCGCCAGCAGCTTGCGGTAGCGGTCGTTTTTCTCGGTGGCAAGGCGTTCCTTTTCCGCATCGGTAAAGGTCTTGCTGCTGCCTGAAAGGATGATTTCCAGACTCTCCATCCGGCTGACGCCGCGCAGCTTCATGTTGATGGTTTCGTCAAATGGTGCGCCGACTTCCTCAGCCGTCTGTTTCCACGCTTCAAAATGAAAACGGTCTGTGGAGCAGAGCACTCCATCCAAGTCGAAAATAATACCCTTGTATTTCATAGAAAGTTCCTCATAGTTACTCGGCGGCCAGCTTTACCGGGTGACCGTCCACGGTAATTTCCACAGCGGAACCGCCGCGGTGGGTGACAGTGATGCCCGCATGGGTGACTTCCACATGGAGCTTTGCACCGCGCCAGACGATGTTGAACGCCGCGCGCTGCCAGCTTGCGGGCAGATGACTGCGCAGGGAAAGCCCGCCCTCGTGCCATTCCAGCCCGGCAAAACCGCAGGCGACACACTGCCAGACGTTACCCATCGATGCACTGTGGATGCCTAAGTCGGACGACTTCATATTCGGGCCAAGATCAATGGCAATGGCGTGGCGGTACATATCCAGCGCCATATCGTCCAGTCCCTCCCACGCGGCCAACACACAGTGCTGACCATGGCTCAGGGAGGAATCATGCAGTGTGCGGGACTCATAGAACATAAAGTTCTTGCGGCGGGTCTCAGCATCGAACAAGTCGGGCATAATGCGCATGAGCATGACCAAGTCAGCCTGCTTCGAGACCATAAGTTGGTTCATCTGGGCGGGACTGTAATCCTCGTAAATCGAGGACACGCCCTGCTGGTTTTTGTATTTGCTCAGATCGATCGCATCCAGCCCCGGATATTGGGCGTTCTGCGGCACGATGCCGTCGGCGTTGGGCTGCGGCAGGTAGACTTTTGCCTTTTTGTCCTGCAATTCAGCCGCCAGAGCATTCAGGTCATAGCTGTCGCCCAGCTTGGCGTAGGCGTCCGGCCACCGGGTGGGCATATCTTTGATGCAGCGTTCAGCCTGTTCCATGGCAAAGACGGTCAGATAGTTTGTAAAGGCATTGTTATCGACGTGTTCTTTGTACTCATCCGGACCGATGACGTTTTTGATTTCATAACGCTGCGTATCATCCTGCCACTCTACGCGACTTGCCCAGAAACGGGCAATTTCAATCAAAAGCTCACAGCCGCGGCGGTTCATGAAATCATCATCGCCGGTGGCTTGGTAGTACAGCCAGACACCCCAGGCAATATCCGCAGAGATATGCTGCTCGATCATACCTGTCAAAATCGGGGTGCTCTTACCGGTGACGATATCCGCACCGCCGTAAAGCGGCGTTACTTCGCCGTCGTCCAGCCACGCACTCTCCCAGGGGAACATAGCACCCTGATAGCCATTCTCGCTGGCCTTTTTGAACGCGCCGGGCAGGCTGCGCCAGCGGTAGCCCAGCAGGGTCTTGGCGGCGGCGGGATCAGTCAACAGGTAGTAAGGCATCAGGAACATCTCGGTATCCCAGAAAGAATGACCTTTGTAGCCCTCGCCTGTCATGCCCTTGGCACCGATACCAACGCGGTCATCATCGCGCTTGATCATAATGTTCAGGTGATACAGCGCAAACCGCATACCCAGCTGGTCAAAGCTGTCATCGCTTTCGATCTGCACATCCTGCTCTGCCCAGTAAGCTGCCCACTTTTTGGCGGAGGCTGCAAGCAGAGCGTCATAACCGGTATCCGCAAACTTTGCCGCCAGCGCATCACCGGCAGCGGCAACGATGTCCGGGTTCGTTGTGCCGCGCTGCTGACCGTAGACTGTAAACGGCAGGTCACGGCCTGTGTGGTAGCAGGTCAGCTTTTCGATGCGCAGCGTCTGACCCTTTGCCAGCCGGAACGTGTAGCGCCCCACAAAGCGGCGGCGCTCAATGACCGGCAGCGACTCGGAGGGTTCTGCGCTGAATTTGTGCAGGCAGTGTACACCGACCGGCACATTGCTCTCATTCGTATGGGTCATAAGGCGCAGGATGCCACCGGGCAGCATCCGCATTTCGCCCTCCACACAGTGCTGAGAGCCGGTATTGCTGTTGCGGGTCGAGATACCGCTATTGACGACCAGCTCGATATCCTGATTCGTCGGTGTAACTTCCACCGAGAACGCGGCAATATGCTCATTATCCAGCGAAACAAAGCGACGGAAGGTCAGTTCCAGCGCTGCCCCGGCAGGGCTTTTCCACTGCACGATGCGCGTTGCTTCGCCGGTGTGCAGATCCAGTGTGCGCAGGTAGCTTTGCAGCGTACCCTGATCCATGGCGAAACGCTCACCGTTGACGATAAACTCCATAGCAGTCACGTCAGGCAGGTTGGGCAGCTCGGTCACTTCGTCGGGCATAGCCTTATTGAATGTGCCCGTGATAAAAGCGCCGCGGTAGGTATCAAGGTAACCCTCCTCCAGCGCGCAGCGGATGTTGATATAGCCGTTGCCCTGGGCAAAGATGGATTCACATTTGGCGGTGCGGCACGGGTCAAAGGTTTCCTCTGCCACGATCCAGCCGCGGGGTTCGAGATCATATTTCATAGTCGGGTTTCCTTTTCATCAGCCCTTGACGCCGGAAGCAGCCACGCTGGCCTGCACCTGATCCTGTGCAATCGCATACAGGATGATACCGGGCAGAATGACAATGGTAAGCGCGGCAAACAGCTGGGTGTAGTTGTAGGAAAATTCGCTGGTGAAGAACGCCAGCGCGATGGGCAGTGTGCGCTGCGAGTCCGAAACGGTCAGCAGCGAGGCAAAGTAATACTCGTTCCAGTTGCCGAGGAACATCAGGATGCCGGCAGTCGCCAGTGCGCTTTTTGCCAGCGGCAGGTTGATGGTCCAGAACGTGCGGAAGAAGCTTGCGCCGTCCAGTGTCGCAGCCTCGTCCAGGCTTTTGGGAATCGCCATAAAGCCGGCTTTCAGCACAAAGATGGACATAGCCATACCGGCAGACAGGTAAACAAGGGTCACGCCCCAGATGCTGTCATAAAGGTTCAGTTTCATGATGAGCGAGAAGATGGGCTGGGTCTTGCTGTGGCTGGGCACAAGCAGCGTGATGGTGAACAGCGCAAACAGCAGTTTGCGACCGGGAAACTCAAACTTGGCAATGACATACGCGCCCATGGCATAAAACAGCAGCGAAACCAGCGTCGAGACGCCCGCCGCCAGCAGCGAGTTGAAAAAGTAGGTGGGGAAGCTGTACTTCTGGAAAATTTCAATGAAGGTATCCAGCGAGAAGTGGGCGGGCAGCACCAGCGGTGAGCTTAAAATTTCGCTGTTCGTCTTGAAGGACGACATAATGACCCACAGAATGGGAAACACAGAGAGGATAATGACGACGGCCTCCACAAGGTACATCAAAACCTTTGCCCAAGGCTTGTATTTGATTTTCATGGTGTGCCTCCTTCTCAGTAATTAGCTTCGTCCATGCGGAACAGCTTGTTTACGACGCCCAGCACGATCAGACCGATGATAAACATGACCACGCCCACAGCGTTGGCGTAACCGTAACGGTAGTCCATGATGCCCTTGACCAGAATGATGGGCAGGCTCATCGTGTCGTCGCCCGGACCGCCGGACGTCGTCAGGGCAATCTGCTCATACATGGCAATACGGGATGTCAGCGAGGCAATGACGCTGGTGCCGATGGATGCACGGCACAGCGGCAGCTGGATATAGCGGATCAGCTGCCAGCCAGTAGCGCCGTCGATGAGGGCGGCTTCATTCAGTTCCTTCGGAATGTTCATCAAATCACCCAGCACGACCAACGTGACGATGACTGCATAGAACAGCCAGGTGAACGTAACAGCCCAGAACGCCCACGGCGATTTGTAGAACCACTGGACGTTGAAATTCGGGTTAAAAACGCGGATGACCGAGTTCAGGATGCCGAAATCATTGTTGAAAATGAATTTGTAGATCATCGCCCAGGCCGCCGCACTGATGACGTTGGGGATCATGAACACTGTACGGGTGAACTTCCAGCCGTGGGGGCGCTGGTACAGTACAAAAGCGACCAATGTGCCGAAGCCGACATGCAGCGTCAGGGCAATCACGCACCACCAGAGCAGGTTTTTCAACGCAATGAGGAACGAACTGTTGGTAAACAGATTGATATAGTTTGTCAGACCGTTGAACTTTGGTGCGTTGAAGCCATCCCATTTCGTGAACGACGTCACAAATACCTGCGCAATGGGCATCAAATAGAACATCGCAAAGATCACGATGGTGGGAAGCAGGAACAGATAGATCCATTTGTAGTTTGCACGCTGGATGCGGCCCGCCTTGATGCGCGTTGCTTTTTTCGGGGCGGTTTTCATGGCTTTGCAGCTCCTACCTTTTCAAAAAATGCGTGACGCCGACGTATGCAACGGGACTGCGACACGCCTTGAATTACATATTGTTCTTGCGCGGATTGCGCGGATTACTCGGCGCTGGCTTCCGCGGCCTTGTCACTCATCCACTGGGCGAACTGCTCCGGGGTGCAGGTGCCGTCGGCCAGGCTGGGCAGCAGCTTACCAAACTCGGTGTTGGCAACGGAGGCAGGGATCACATCGAGGATGCGGGGGACAAACACGGTATCAGTAGTGGTGTCGGCTGCCAGATCAGCAAGCACCTGGCTCTCGCCCTGCTTTGCCTTGAAGTCGTCGGAGTAGGTCAGCTTCGGTGCGTCGCCACCCTCGGCCAGCATGTAGGCTTCCAGCTCAGCGGGGCTGTAAATGAACTCAAGGAAAGCCTTTGCAAGAGCAATTTCATCCTCAGAGGCAGAAGCAGAGATCCACCACTCACCGAGAGAGGCGGTGTCGGCAATGCCGACGTCGCCCGGGAACAGGGAGGCACGGACCTTCGCGCCGTCAAAACCGTTGGACCACTTGTCGGAGTTGGAGCTCTCGAAGTCAGAGGACATCCAAGGACCGTTGGCAATGATGGCGGCCTGCTCGCTCATGAAAGCGTTGGCGGCATCCGCGTAGGCTGCGCCTACCGAGTTGGAGGCTGCGTTGTTCTGCAGCAGATTCTGCAGCTTGGCCACAGCGTTGATGAAGCAGGGCTGGTTGAAGTCTGTGATCTTGGTCTCGATGCCACTCTTCAGCCATTCTACGCCACCGTCTTCCTCGGCCACCAGCGCAGTCAGGAACAAGGCGGAAACCCAGCCGTTCTCGGCGGTGGAGAAGGCGATCTTCTGGTCGCCCAGCGCGGAAACAAATTCATCCATGCTCATAGCGCTGATGTCAGCATCGGTGCTCCACATAGCAGAGTTGTAGAAGAAGCCGATGGGACGTACCGTTGCCAGAGGCATAACCATGACTCTGCCATCCTCATTGGAGCAGTATTCACGACTGTCGTCAATCAGGACATCCTTGACGGCGGGGGTCGCGTCGATCCAGTCGGTCAAGTCGTAGGCAAGGCCGTTGGGGATAACGACGTTCTTGACCCAGTCCGGGTCACCGCCCTCCACCAGCACCGGCAGCTTGTTCTGCTGTGCCAGCTGCTTTATGCGGTCATTGAAAATACTATCCTGGGGTACGCTCTCCAGATTGATTTTGTACTTCCCGGCGTACTTCTCGTTAAAACGCTCGACCTGCGGCTCAAAGAAGACCGCACCGACGTTCTCGCCGGTTTTGAAGGAGGGAATGGTGACTTCCACCACGCCGCTGTTGGTATCAGCGGATGCCGTGCTACCGGCAGTATCGCCGCCGGTTGTGGAAGTTGCAGCAGAGGATGCAGCGCCACCGCAGCCGGCCAGGCTGGCGGTCATCATGGCAGCGGCCAGAGCGCCTGCGAACAGTTGCTTCTTTTTCATAGTGTTTCTCCTTTACCTTTGTGCTTTTTTGTTTTATTAACACGGTGCGGTTGCACCAAATGTTCCAAAAGTTATTGCAAAAACGTTTTTGTTTTGCGGTTAAAAAATATTTGCAGCGAAATTTGGCTTAAGAAGTTACTGCAAAAACGTTTTTGTATCTCTGTCTGAAAAAAGCGGCCTTAACCGCTGATTTCGGTTTTATAGGGGGCGGACGCTGTCGCGCACCGTCAGGGTGTGGGGCAATACCAGCCGCTGTGCCTTGCGCTTGCCGCGGATCATATCGCACAGTAGGCGAGTAGCCTCGTAGCCTTTTTGCTGGATGTTCTGGTCAATGGTGGTAATAGCCGGGTCGGTGTAGTTGGTGACTTCCAACCCATCGAAGCCTACGACCGAGTAGTCTTTTGGCACTTTATAGCCCAGTTCTTTCAGCCCCTCGATCGTGCCAATGGCCAGCATATCGCTCATGCAGAGGAACGCCGTGACGCTGTCCGGGCTGTGGGTTCGGAAGTATTCCTTCACACCGTCGCGGGCTTCCTCCCGCCCGAAGTTGGTGTAGATGATGTTGTCGCGGGGCAGCTCCAAACCATTGCGCTGCATAGCTTGGTACGCACCCACAAGGCGCTGCATACTGACCATAGCCAGCTTGCGGCCATGTACCACCACGATCTTGCGGTGTCCCTTGTCGATGAGGTATTGGGTCAGCTCGTCAAACGCTTTGATGTCGTCCATCATCACACAGCTGACATTCGGACCGGGAACCTCAATATCAATGGTCACGCAGGGGTATTTGCTTTTCGCCAGCAGTTCGCAGTAAGGGTCGTTGGTTCTCAAACCCATCAGGATCGCGCCGGCGATGTTGTGCTCATAGCAGAGCTGTTCAAAACTTTTTTCGGTCTGGATCTTGGTGTTGATAACCTGAATGGACATTTCCACATCGTTGTTGACTGTGTAGTGGAAGCAGCCTTTCATCAGCAGTGCTTCAAAATCGTTGATAAGCTCTTCTTCCAGAAAGCCGGAAAGCACCAGCGCGATATTGTGATTGTGTTTGGAGGAAAGGTTGCGCGCCATCTGGTTGGGGTGATACCCCAGCCGCTGCGCGGTCTCCACGATGCGCTCCCGTGTGGTAGGGCTGACATCTGGGTAGTTGTTGAGTGCGCGGGAAACGGTACCGACCGTGACTCCGGCTTCCCGTGCAATGTCGCGGATCGAAACTGCCATGCCTGCTCACTCCTGATTCTCTTTTCAACCAAAACCGTTTTCGGTACCGTGTATACCGCTGTGTTCCAAAAACGTTTTCGTTGTGATTTCTTTATACTCTAATTTCCCTGTTTTGTCAACACTCTCCGCCCGCTTTCTACATTTTGCAAAAGAAACAGGTTGTGGTTTTGTGTAGCTTGCACAAGTGCAAAAGGCAGGAGAGGGGGCGGTATTTTTTTTGAAAAAATTGCAGATTTTTCTCCAACATCGAGCAGATGTGCGATGCCCTGCGAATCAGCACCAAAACGGGGTACAAGCTGCTGCACGAAGGCAAAATCCCGGCGATGAAAATCGGGCGCTCGTATCGCATCCCCAAAGCCCACCTGTTTACTTACCTTCAGATTTGCGGTCAACACTGTCGAGCAGAGAATCGACAGTGTTGATTGTTTTGCGCCGATGCGGTATGTATTTGTGGATGCAATGGGCAACCTGATCCAGCCGGATTCCGTGACGACGGGCTTTCCGCAGCTGCTGAAAGAAAATGGTCTGCG
>ENA-OWOE01000797-OWOE01000797.1-gut-metagenome-genome-assembly--contig:-NODE-797-length-15750-cov-7.254642_pt1 | contig 15750 bp, 15 predicted proteins | sample MGYA00248254_ERZ651788 | MGnify/ENA primary metagenome ERZ651788 (study PRJEB26908, sample SAMEA4031709) | gut metagenome | biome: gut; feature: normal infant; material: stool | place: China | collected 2015... | reverse complement strand
CAGAAGTTAAGCATCATCGCGGCGAAGATAGTACATTGTGCGAAAATAGCTCGTTGCCAGTTCCTTCTTTTTTTTTACGTTTTTACATATTATTAATCATAAGTTCAAATTGAAATGATAATTTTATTCTATATGGAGGGGAAAAGATGTTACAAATAACAGATATCTGTAAACAGTATAAAACGGGAAATTTTATTCAAAAAGCTTTAAATCATGTCAGCCTTAATTTAAGAGATAATGAATTTGTGTCGATACTAGGTCCAAGTGGCTCTGGTAAAACCACACTTTTAAATATTATTGGTGGATTAGATAGATATGACAGTGGAGACTTAATTATCAATGGCATCTCTACAAGAAAATATAAAGACCGAGATTGGGATTCTTATCGTAATCATACAATTGGTTTTGTTTTCCAAAGTTATAACTTAATTCCACATCAGACAATTTTATCCAATGTTGAACTTGCGCTTACTATTTCTGGTGTTTCTAAAGCACAAAGAAGAGAAAAAGCAATTGATGCTCTTACCAAGGTAGGATTAGGACAACAAATTCATAAAAAGCCTAATCAGTTATCAGGAGGACAAATGCAACGTGTTGCTATTGCAAGAGCATTGGTTAATGATCCTGATATTTTATTGGCTGATGAACCAACAGGAGCCTTAGATAGTGAAACGAGTATACAAGTTATGGATTTATTAAAAGAAGTTGCTAAGGACAGACTTGTTGTTATGGTTACTCATAATCCAGAACTTGCCAAAGAATATGCAACACGTATTGTTACATTAAAAGATGGAGTTATTTTAGATGATACAAACCCATATCATGTTAAAAGTTTTGTCCCACAACATCGTAATATGGGGAAAACATCTATGTCTTTACTTACATCACTATCCCTTAGTTTTAATAATTTAAAAACAAAAAAAGGAAGAACTTTTTTAACATCTTTTGCAGGTTCTATAGGGATTATAGGAATAGCTCTTATATTATCTTTATCAAATGGTGTTAATACGTATATTCAAACAATTGAAGAAGATACGTTGTCAGAATATCCTTTACAAATTACAAGTACTGGTATAGATATGTCATCAATGTTAGTAGATGATAGTCAAGATAAAAAACAATCTTCTAAAAATGATATTCAAGTAGCTAATATGATGACTACAATGTTTTCTAAAATTGGATCAAATGATTTAGAATCATTAAGGAGTTATATTCAAAGTAATCAAAAACAATTAAAAAATTATTCCAATGCAATCGAATATACTTATAATGTGACACCACAAATATATCGCTATCAAGATAATACTTATAGACAAGTTAATCCTGATAAAACATTTAGTTCACTAGGAATGGGATCATCTACAAGTTCAAATAATATGATGTCTTCCATGATGTCTACAGATGTCTTTAAATCCATGCCTAAAAATACCAACTTATTTAGTGGACAATATGATATGAAAGCAGGTCATTGGCCAAAAAAATATAATGAATGTGTTGTTGTTCTTACTTCCTCTGGAAAGATAAGTGATATGATGGCTTATACACTTGGTTTAAGAGATTCATCAGAATTAGATCAAATGGTACAACAGTTTGCTAATGAAGAAGATGTAGATGTGACATTAAAAGAGGATGATTATAGTTATCAAGATATTTTAAATAAAACATTCAAACTTGTTAAATCGGCGGATTATTATGAATATGATGAACAATATCATGTATATAAAGATAAATCTAATGATCAAACATATATGAATCAACTTGTTCAAAATGGTGAAGATTTAAAAATTGTAGGCATTGTCCAACCTAAAGATGACCAAACAGCAACCATGTTATCAACAGGAATTTATTATCCATCATCGCTTGTACAACATATTATAGAAAAGTCATCTACAACTCAAATTGTTCATGATCAATTAAAAAATAAAAATGTGAATATTTTTACAGGAAATGCTTTTGAAGAAAAAAATTCACAATTTGATTTAAGTTCATTATTTACAATTGATCAAAACAAAATGCAATCAGCATTTAAGTTCAATACACAAGCTTTACAATTAGATTTTACGAATTTAAATCAAGAACTGACAAATCTATCACTTCCAACATTAGACGTGAATCAAATAATTAATCAAATTCAATTTAATGTTTCAAGTGATCAACTTGATCATTTAGCTAATTCTTTATTAAATGGTTATTTAGAATATGAAAAAAATCATCCAGAAGTAAATATTAATCAAGCTACACAAGAATTTATAAATTACTTACAAACAGATCATGCACGTCAAGTTATAGAAGAACAAGTAAAGAAATTTATTGAAGATGGAATTGATCAAAATGAAATGCAACAAATTATCAATGCAGTCTTAGACGATTATAAAAAACAATTAAGCGCAAATGATTTAGATATTACAAAAATAAATGAGTATTTAATGAGCTATTTAAATTCTCAAGAAGCAAAGAATATTTTAACTCAAGAAATGACATCTATTATACAATCAACAAACATAGAAACACAAATTTCTCAAATTATGTCTCAATATATGCAATCATCTATGCAAAATTTATCATCCTCTCTACAAAGAGGTATTCAAAAAAGTATGATGTCTATGAGTTCTTCAATGGCAAATGCTTTTCAATTTGATAGTCATGCTTTTGCAGAAGCAATGAGCTTTAGTGGTGATGAAAATGATTTTATGAGTATTATTTCATCAATGATGACAAGTGAACAAGATTCATATGATAATAATATAAAGAAATTAGGATATGCTGATTTTAAAAAACCAGCAAGTATTAGTATTTATCCTAAAAACTTTGAAAGCAAAGAAAAAGTGATTCACTTTTTAGATACGTACAATCATAAAATGGAAAAAACAAATCAAGAAGAAAAAGTCATTACGTATACAGATTTTGTGGGAACATTAATGTCTTCGGTAACTGATATTGTTAATGTCATTAGTTATGTCCTTGTAGCCTTTGTAGGTATTTCATTGGTTGTTTCTTCAATTATGATAGGTGTTATTACGTATATTAGTGTTTTAGAACGTAAAAAAGAAATTGGTATATTAAGAGCCATAGGTGCTTCTAAACGTAATATTTCGCAAGTATTCAATGCTGAAACATTTATTATTGGCTTGTTTGCAGGTCTTATTGGAATTATTATTACATTACTCGCTCTTATCCCAGCTAATATTGTTATTCACAATATTGCAGATACAACAGCAGTAAGTGCCTCTTTACCGCCTCTTGCAGGAATTATATTAATTGTTTTAAGTATTATTTTAACACTTATCGGAGGAATTATTCCTTCTAAAAAGGCAGCTAAAGAAGATCCAGTAACAGCGTTAAGAACAGATTAAGAAATAAATTGTTTACGAGTAATTTTTTATGTTTTTCAAAATGATCTTAAAAACTGGGAGCAGTTCAATTATTTAAAAAAATTAATAAGAGGGAAGGACAATCAGAGCTTCTTGTGATTGTCTTCTTTTTTTATAGTTTTGAATATTGATAATTTAGAATTGTAAAGAAGTTAGTTTACTATATGCATATTATTTGCTATTTAACTATATATAGAGAAAAGAGAATAACTTGATTTAATAATAAGAAAGCTAACTAGTACGTAGAATACTGTTGTAGAGTAGCAAAGATGATTCATGTAAAATGTTATTATATCTTTTAAGATATACATAAAATAAATTTCTTCAAATGCAATATAAGTATTTTAAATATCTCTCGAAATGTATTAGTATTGATTGTGAAAGGAGAGAGAACTATGAATTGTTTCCCAAGTAATTTTTTATGGGGTGGAGCTGTTGCAGCAAACCAATATGAAGGCGGATACCAAGATGGAGGTAAAGGCATAAGTGTTGCAGACTGTTGTACGAGAGGTTCTAGAAATAAAGATAGATTTGTTACATTTAAAACAAAAGATGGAAAAATACATGCTAAACCTATGTTTAATTTAAATATAGATGAAGATGTTGAATTTGGATGTTTTGATGGGTATGATTATCCATCTCATAGAGCAACTGACTTTTTTCATCACTATAAAGAAGATATTAAATTAATTGCTCAAATGGGATTTAAGGTTTTTAGGTTATCTATCAATTGGACAAGAATATTTCCAATAGGTGATGAAAAAGAACCTAATGAAGAGGGATTAAAGTTCTATGATAAGGTTTTTGACGAACTAATTAAATATAATATTGAACCATTAGTGACAATATCACATTATGAAGTTCCTATCGGATTGACCAATAAGTATGGGGGATTTAAAAATCCAAAAGTAATAGATTTTTATATAAATTACGTAGAGACCATAGGGAAAAGATATAAAGGAAAAGTAAAATATTGGTTAACTTTTAATGAAATGAACTGTTTAACTCTTGGTATGTGGTCTGGAGCTGGTGTTGCTAGTAACAAACCACAAGATTTAGCAGATGTATCAAAAAATCAGTTAATTGCAAGTGCTAAAGCAGTAATTTTATTGCATAAAATAAGTCATCATAATAAAGTTGGAAACATGCTTGCATTTACAGTTTTTTATGCTCATACATGTCATCCAAATGATGTTTTAGAAAGTATGATTAAAATGAATGAAGCATATTTTTATTGTGATGTTCAATGTAGAGGATACTATCCATATTATCAATTAAAGAAATATGAAAATGAAAATATTAATTTTTCTTTGACGGATGAAGAAAAATTAATATTGAAAAATGGAACTGTTGATTTTATAAGTTTTTCATACTATATGTCTGGAACAGTATCATCTAACCCTGAGATTTTAGCAAATCAAAAAGGAAATATGTTTACAGGAGTCACAAACCCTTATTTGAAACAAACGGATTGGGGATGGCAAATTGATCCAACAGGTTTGAGAATTGCGCTTAATTATTTATATGATAGATATCAAAAGCCTCTATTTATTGTTGAAAATGGTTTAGGCGCTATTGATGAACTTGTTGATGGTAAAGTACATGATCAATATCGTATTGATTATTTAAAAGAACATATAAAAGAAATAAAGAAATCAATTTGTATTGATGGTGTAGAAGTTATGGGTTATACCCCATGGGGTTGTATAGATATTATTTCAGCATCTACAGGTGAAATGTATAAGAGATATGGTTTTATTTATGTTGATTATCAAGATAATAATACAGGAGAAGGTAAACGTATAATAAAAGATTCTTTTAACTGGTATAAAAAAGTGATTGAGTCTAATGGAGAGATATTATAAGGAGAATGTTTTAGTAAAATGAGAAATAATACAGTAATAGATAGAAGAAGACAAAGACAAAGTATCAATACTATGTATTTCAATAGATTTTTAGCTATAAGATATTTAATGGCTGTTTCCTTTTTTATAAATTTGTATATGTTAATTTTTACTTTTAATCATTCATTATTTGCTTTTATTCCGGGGACTCTAATAATATTATCGATAGGTTGCATTTTTCAGTTATTTAAAATGAATGGGGGAAAAAAACCTAGAATCAATCTTATTGAATATTATTTTAAATCTAATTTTATTATGAATATATTTGCACTTGTCATAGCAATTTTTATTAGGGTCAGTTCTATAATTCCCTATTTTACGGATTTATATCAGACAAAAATTATTATTATCACTATATATTTAGTTCAAGTATTTATTAGTTATATTTCACTAAATCGTTTAAATAAAATAAAAAATAATAAAGATAAGCAATTTAGTAGAATAAAAAAATATGAAAAAATATTAAAAATTTAATAGGAGAAAATTTGTATGCAAAAACTATTTGATTTTTTAGAAAATCGTTTAATGGCACCTATGAGTAAGCTTTCTCAATTTCATTTTGTAAGAGCTGTAGGTGCTGCAGGAATGGGATCTATTCCATTTACAATTGTTGGATCAGCGTTTTTAATTATTTCAATTGTTCCAACAGTTTTACCATTTATGTCTAGTATATGGTCAGTTTCTTTTGATAAAATTACTAATTTATATATGATTGGTAATACATTTACAATGGGCATTCTAGCTTTATACTTTACTATTATCATGGGATATGAATTAACTAAAATTAAAGCTGAATATCATAATTTAGATTTATCACCTTTAAATGGTTCTATGTTAGGATTAATGGCATTCTTATTTACAATGGTTCAGTTAATTGTCAAAGATGGAGGAATAGCTTATATTAAAGGTGATAATATGATTAATGGAGTTGCCTATGGTAGTTTTGCAAACCGTTTAGGTTCATCAGGAATTTTTACTGGAATTATTATGGCATATTTAGCAGTTTCTATTTATACATATTGTGTAAAAAAAGGCTGGACAATTAAGTTACCTAATGTTGTTCCATCAGGTGTAAGTAGATCATTTACAGCTTTGATACCTACATTTGTGGTTGCTTTTTTAGTTTTAATTATCAATGGATTATTGGTCCTAACAGGATATGATATTTATTCAATAATAGAAATTCCATTTGGATTTGTAAAAAATATTCTAAATTCTTGGTATGGAATTATAATTGTTGAATTACTTGTACACATACTATGGTCTGTAGGAATTCATGGTGCATCAATTATTGGATCATTCTATACACCATTTGCTTTAGCAAACTTGGAAATAAATCAAAATTTATTATTAAAAGGTGCTACTCACGGGTATCAAGTATTTGCTGGTGAATTTCAAACAATGTTTTCATTCATCGGAGGTTCAGGTGGTACATTAGGATTATGCTTATTTATGTTACTTATAGCTAAGTCAGAACAATTAAAAGTTTTAGGAAAATCGGCCATTGTTCCATCGATTTTTGGAATTAATGAACCTATTATATTTGGACTGCCAATAATGTATAATCCTAATTTATTAATTCCATTTATTTTGGCACCAACAGTAACTGCAGCTATAGCTTATTTTGCAATTAGTTCAGGAATTTTTCCTCCAATTATTGCAAATGTTCCTTGGTGTACGCCTGCAATCTTGAATGCAACAATAGGAACAGGAAGTATTATGGGTGGAATTTTAGCAATTATCTGTTTTGTTATTAACTTTGCAATTTATTTTCCTTTCTTAAAGGCATATGATAAAAAACTTTTAAGTGAAGAACAAGCAATAAATTAAAAATGAAAAGCCACGTCAATACAAAGACGTGGTTTTGTGCGATAGGCAGTCGCTTATATGTCATGTTTGTATGGACATGACATTTTCTATTTATAAATGATTGTTTCAAGATAGTTAGCTATAAACTTGAAGTATGCCATGGAAGATAGAAAATCTGTAGTGCAAGTTCTATCGTGTGGGAACTAGTACTATTCGAAAAATCTAATCTAGTGCACTACTGTGAAGCAATATGTTGCAATAGAATGTGTGTTTGCGCAGCAAAAATGAGGAAATCTATTCTTCATGATATCAATGAACGTTAAACCATAGACTATACACATAATAAAATTAAATACAACTGCAAACTAAAATAAATAGTAAATTGCTGTAGGTATAAGGATAGTGGTATTTAATTATATTAAAAAATTTTTTCCTTGTTTTTTTATGAATCCTTTTAAACTTTAATTACTTTTAAATATACAAGATAAATTTTGTTCACTTTAATAAAATAGTATATAATAAGATATATATAAAGGATGGTTTTCATATGATAGAAACAAGATTATTAGAATATTTTCTTATTGTTGCGCAAGAAGAAAATATCACAAAAGCTTCTCAGCTATTACATATAAGTCAGCCGACACTTTCAAGGCAAATGAAACAATTAGAAACTGAAGTCAATCAAAAATTATTTATTAGAAGTAATCATTCTATCAAATTAACAGAAGAAGGTTATTTGCTTAGAAAACGAGCAAGAGAAATAATAGAATTAATTGATAAAACAACAAAAGAAGTTAATGCTGTTAAAAATATAAAAAAAAGTAATATAAATATAGGTGCTGCTGAAACTGTTGCTTTAAAATATTTATTACAAGCGCTCAATAATATTAAATTTAAATATGGAAATATTCATATTAATATGTATAGTGGAAATAAAGAAATGATATTAGAAAAACTTGAAAAAGGATTAATTGATATTGCTGTTATAGGTGATGAAATAGACACTAAAAAATATCATGATTTTGTCATTCCTCATTATGATCAGTGGATTGTTTTGATGACTCGCGATCATCCTCTTGCAAGTAAAAATAGAATTACTAAAGAAGATTTATTAAAGTATCCTCTCATTTGTTCAAGAGAAGGTATGGAAAAAAAATTATTCAATTATTTCAAGGAAAATTATGAAAAGTTAAATATCGTTGGTACATACGATTTATTATACAATGCAACCCTAATGGTTAAAGAAAAAATTGGTATAGCACTAGCCTATGATAATATCATTAATACAATTGGAGATACAACGATATGTAAAAAAAATCTATCTATTCCATTGACTTCTATTAATCATATTGTTGTAAAAAAATCAGATATTATAACACCGTTAATGGAAAGAATATTAGAAGAAATAGATTTAACTTTATCATCAATTGAATATAAACATTAAAAAGTCTTTCTATTAGACTTTTTTTTCTTTAGATATATAATAAAATCAAGGAGTGAAGATTATGGTAAAAGTAGATTTAATAACAGGTTTTTTAGGATCTGGTAAAACAACTTTCATAAAAAAATATGCTCAATATTTAATTGATCAAGGATATAGAATTGGAATTATTGAAAACGATTTTGGTGCAGTTAATGTTGATATGATGTTATTACAAGATTTAGAATCAGAAAATTGTGAATTAGAAATGGTAGCAGGAGCTTGTGATAAGGATTGTCATCAAAGACGTTTTAAGACAAAATTGATATCTATGGGAATGAGAGGATTTGATCGTGTTTTAATAGAACCGTCAGGTATTTTTGATGTAGAAGAATTTTTTGATGTTTTACATGAAGAACCTCTTACAAATTGGTATGAAATAGGAAATGTATTTGCAATTGTAGATGCCTCATTAGAAAAGAATTTATCTAAAGAAGCCTCTTATTTACTTGCAAGCCAAATTGTAAGTGCAGGAAAAATTATTTTAAGTAAAGTAGATACTACAAGTAAAGGAAGAATTGTAGAAACAATTCAACAAATGAATGATGCACTTGCTTTATTTCATGGAAAACCTCTTTCACAAGAAAGATTAAAAATTAAAAAATGGGATGAAATGACCCAAGAAGATTATCAAGAATTATTAAATAGTCAATATACAAATGATTATATTGAAAAATTATGGTTTAACCAAAATGATGCTTTTCAATCTCTTTATTATATGAATAATAGATTCAATCAAGATGAATTTATTCAAAAAATAAATCATATATTTAAAGATCAAGATTGTGGTCATGTCATGAGAGTTAAAGGTTTTTATCAAAAAGAAAAACACTGGTATGAAATCAATATGACTCAAGAAAATACCTCTATACAAGAAATCAATCAAGGGCAAGATGTCATAATTGTTATCGGTGAAGAACTAAATAAAAATAAAATAGATCAATATTTTAAATAGAGATGTCAAAATCTCTATTTTTTGTTAGAATGAATCCAAGTAGGTGAAACAATGAAAATTATAAAATATTTATTACTGATATTTTTTATCATAAGTTTTATTATTTTTTTACTTCCTTTTTTATTAAAAGGAATCTTAAATATTGGAAATATAGCAGGAATGATAGTTTCTTTAGGCTGTTTCCTTATTATCTTTTTTAATAAGCCATTACATCATTTGATTTTTTCTAAAATAATATTATCTTTCATAATCATCCTTTTAGCAATTATTTCTACGTGTTCTTATAAAATACTTACAAATATGAATATATTACCTCAAGAAGAAACAACAGTTGTTGTTTTAGGATGTCGTGTTAAAAATAAAAAACCAAGTCTTGCATTAAAAGAAAGACTTGATAAAACATATCAATATTTAAATGAAAATCCTAAATTACAATGTATTCTATCAGGTGGACAAGGTGCTAATGAAGAAATATCAGAAGCTAAATGTATGTATCAATATCTTGTAAGTAAAGGAATTGATCCTCATCGCTTATATCAAGAAGATAAGTCTACTTCTACAAGAGAAAATATATTGTTTTCTTATCAATTAATTAAAAAAGAAAATTTACCTAAAGCAATCACGATTATTACAAATGAATTTCATGAATATCGTGCACAAACAATAGCTCGTCGATTAAATATCAAAAGTTATGCTATAAGTGCTCATACTGCTTGGTGGTTATTTCCTACATATTTTGTAAGAGAAATCTTTGGCATTGTTTATGAATTTATTCTTTAGGAGGTAAGATTATGGGAGGAATAAGTGTGTTAGTAGTTTTAGGTTTATTTATGTCTTTTTATGCATTATATCTTTTTTTGATCTTTATCAGCATCTTTTATCTTGTTGAAAATTATATTTTTGAAAGTCTTTTTCTATATAATAAAACACATTCAAAAAAATCATGGATTCCTTATTACAGTAAATATCTTCTAGGAAAAGAAGTAGCATTGGAAAAGGAAGGATTATTTTTAATGATGATTGAAATTATGGGAACAATTCTTTTTTATCTCTCTTTAAATGTTCAATTAGGTTCATTAGATACAATTATCTTTTTATTATTTTTAGGATGTGTTTTACTTTCTTTTATTATGAATATTTATATTTTACATCAAATTATAAAAAAGGTTTATCCTAAATATGGAGATTGGATCACTGTTTTCAATGTTTTAACATTGGGATTTTTTAGATCTATAAGTTTATTCCTTGTTAGAAATAAATAATAAAAAGACTATCTTTTTTTAAAGTTTGTGATAATATATTACACGAAATATGAGGTGATTGAGATGAAACAAGTTGTTTTAGAATTTGATGATGAAGAAATGGAATTATTAGAAGAACAATTTAAACAAATTCAAGATGTTGCTGGAATGGAAACAATTGAAGATTATATATATTATGCGACAATGTCACATTGTAAAACAATGCAAGCAGCATCAAAAATGTTTGGACAATCAGGTGATATTGAAAAACTTATGGCTGATGAAAATGTTCATGTTGGTGTTGTAAACATGCCTATTCAATTATCTAATGTAGAAGATAAAGATGAATTTAGTAGGTATTTAAATGATGTTTTAAATGATGCCGTAAAAGACTTCATGAATCGTAATAATGAACCACTAAATTAAAAAAGCACGTGAGTGCTTTTTTAAATATCTTTTACTTTTTGAGAAAACTCATCAAACCAATCAGAATGATAATTTTCAACATAACCTTGATCAGACAATTGAGTCAATTCACTATCAATAGGTAATTGACCAAGTAATGGAAGTTGATAACGATCAGCCACTTCTTGACTATGACTCTTACCAAACATATAAATTTTCTTATCACAATCAGGACATTTAACATAAGACATATTTTCAACGATACCAATAATATCAACATCCATTTTTTTAGCCATATTAACAGCTTTACTTACAATCATCCCTACAAGTTCTTGAGGACTTGTCACAATGATTATACCATTTAATGGAAGTGATTGAAAAACTGTAAGTGGAACATCTCCTGTTCCTGGAGGCATATCAACAAACATATAATCAACATCTCCCCACATTACATCAGACCAGAATTGTTTGATCATTCCTGCAAGTACGGGACCACGCCAAATAACTGGTGTATCATTTGATTCTAATAATAAATTCGTAGACATAATTTTAATTCCTTGACTACTTTCAACAGGTGTGAATTCTTTACCATTAGATAAAACTTGTTTGTTTTCTACGCCAAAAATACGCCCTATAGAAGGTCCTGTAATATCACCATCTAGAATAGCTACTTTATATCCTTCTCTTTGTTTAGCAAGCGCCAATAATGAAGTTACTGAAGACTTTCCAACGCCTCCTTTACCACTTACAACACCAATCACTTTTTTTACATGAGAATGTGCATTCATTGGTGCTAAAAAATCTTTTTTTGAACATGTACTTTTACATGAATTACAATCATGATTACAATTAGCCATACTACTCTCTCCTTTAACCTCTATACATTATAACCTAAAATCAAAAAATAAAAAAATAATATGATTGACTTTATATTAAAAACTCTTAATAATTAAATCTATGGAGGAAATTTATGAAAAATTTAACTACAGGTCATTCTTTAAAACTTATCTTTTTCTTTGCTTTACCTTTAATGTTCGGTAATCTTTTACAACAACTTTATATCATGGTAGATACCATGATTGTAGGGCGTTTTGTAGGTGTTGATGCATTAGCTTCTATTGGTGGGGCAGATTGGATCAACTGGGCTATTTTAGGACTTTTAATGGGCTTTACACAAGGATTTTCAATTCGTGTATCTAATTGTTTAGGGGCTAATGATGAAAAAGGAATGGAAAAATCAATTGCGATGTCCTATCTTTCATGTTTTGTAATAGCAATTTTAGTTATCATTTTTTCACAAATAATTATCGAACCTTTATTAAAACTATTAAATACACCAAGTCATACAATTCAAGGATCTATTACCTATTTAAGAATCATGTCTGGTGGAGCTTTAATTGTAATCTTTTATAATTGTTTTTCAAGTATTTTAAGAGCTATAGGAGATAGTCGTACACCGCTTATTGCAATGGTCATTGCTGCTTGTTTAAACGTTATACTCGATTTATTATTTGTTTGTATCTTTCATCAAGGAATTGCTGGTGCAGCAATAGCAACATTGATTTCACAATTATTTGCAGCTACTTTTTGTTATTTTAAATTAAGAAAAGAATTACCCTTTAAAATTAAAAAAGAAACTTTTCAAATAGATCAAAAACTTATTTATCAACTCATTAAATTAGGTTTACCATTAGCTTTTCAAAACTTGATTATTGCTTTTGGTGGAATTGTTTTACAATCTGTAGTTAATGACTTTGGTTTCTTATTTATTGCTGGTTATACAGCAACAAATAAACTCTATGGAATATTAGAAGTTGTTGCTATATCCTTTGGTTATGCAATTACAACCTTTGTTTCACAAAACTATGGAGCTAAAAAATATCAAAGAATGAAATCCGGTGTTTTTCAAGCAAATATTTTATCTGTTTTTATTTCCATTGTTATTATGATCATTATTCTATTCTTTGGTAAAAAAATATTATTACTTTTTATATCTACGACACCAAAACAAACACAAATTGTTTTAAAATATGCTTATGATTATTTATTTACAATGGCTGTTTGTTTACCAGTTTTATATATGTTATATTCTTATAGAAGTGCTCTTCAAGGGATGGAAAATACGATTATTCCAATGGTATCAGGAATTGTTGAGTTAATTATGAGAGTATCAGCAGCACTTATTTTACCGCATTATATGGGTGTTTATGGAATATATTTAGCAGAGGTTCTTGCTTGGATTGCTGCTGCAATCATGCTTTATATTTTTTATCATATAGATTTACATCAATTAGATAAAGGAGTTATGTAATATGGGTTGGCTTATTTTTATGTGGTTTGTCATTTTAATTGTAATGCTTATTCTTTATTTTATCATGATTGCATTTAAGGTAAGTAAGTTATATCATGATATAGAAAAAAGACAAAATGATGATTTTGAAAATATATCAAAGTTTAAAGAAAGGATGATGAAATAATGTTAGGAACATTATATGTTGTTATATCAAGTTCAAAAGAAGAAGATTATCAAAAAGTAAAAGAGGAATTATTAGAAATCTATCCTGATTTTTCAGTATCTCCTTACAAAGAATCACAAATGGAAAAAGATGCTGTTGAATTCTTTGCGACTTGTCAAATAACAAAAGAAAAAGCACAAGAAGTTTTAGGTCAATTAAATAATGATTGGGATGGAGAAGTAGATGATTGTATTGCTTATGGATTTAATACAAAAATGTTTGATTCTCTTGTCTATCATTTAAATTTTCAATTATACGATTAAAATGGATGCCATGGCATCCATTTTAATTTGTATAAATTCCTGAAACAGTAAGCGTACTAGTACCTACAGGAATAGCTAAATTAGGAATTGTAAGTGTTGTTCCAGTAACATAAGTTGTTGGATCATAGATAATAGGTGTAGGTGAATCAGGTGTTGTTAGAGAAATACTATTAATTGTATATCCTGTTGGGAAAACATCACTAAATGAAACATTTGTTGCAGTTTCATTACCATTATTGATAATTTGGAAAGTATAAACAAGTGTGTCTCCACTATAAATACTAGCTTTATTTGCTGATTTGGTAATATCTAATGATACATAATTTGCTAGTGTGACAGTTGCACTAGGATTTGGTGTGACAGCAACGATAGGACCAGTGGTTGATCCACCATTGGCTGTAATTGTTTGTGTATTTGTAAGCACATCTGGTCTTGTTGTAGGTGTCGTTGTTTCAAAAATAATAAGCACATTATCATTAGGATTTATTACATTATCAATGGTAAAAATAACTGTATTATTTGTTATTTGTACGTTTACTTCAATCGGTGTACCATTTAAATAACCTTCTACACTATTATCAATATATTGAGTGAGTCCTTTAGCTAAATCATCGACAACTGTTAAATTATAAAGTGAAGCACTTCCTGTATTTTCTACTCTTGTTACATAAGTGATTGTTTGATTAGGGGTATAAGTATCAAGAAGTGCTTCTTTAGTAGCAGTTAAGTCATAGAGACTTAATATTTGAGTTGTTACTGTATTTGAATTAGTTGTCATATTGTTGTAAAGCAAAGTGGCTTGATTGGCTATATTGTCCATAAATAACCTCCTTTCATTGTACTATATGAGGAATTAAAAAAAGATGTATGGACAAAAGGGCATAGAATAATTATTATTTTTGTGATAGAATTTCAAGTAATTTAAGGAATCGAGGAAAGATATGGATAAGAAAAAAAGGTTATCGGATGATATTGCTGAGATGCTCCTTTCGATGATCGTCGTTGAAAAGAAATATTTACCAGGAGATAAACTTCCTAATGAGATTGAATTATCTAAAGAATTAGGAGTTAGTCGTATTACATTAAGAGAAGCGATACGTATTTTAGTAACACGACATGTTTTAGAAATTAAAAGAGGGAAAGGAACTTTTGTTAGAGAAGATTATGATGTTCAAAGTTATGAAAAGTTCAATATACTTCCAGAAGTTAAAATGGGGGCAGATGATCTTTATGAAATTCGTTTGATTTTTGAACCAGAAATTGCTTATTATGCAACCCTTCGTGCAACAGATAAAGAATTAGAAAGAATTAATGCTTTAAAAAACGAAATTGAAGAATGTATTACAAATAAAAAAAGTTATGCAAAACAAGAAATGTTATTTCACTGTTCTATTGCTCAAGCAACGCATAATGAATTTATGTCTAGGTTAGAACCAGTACTTCAAGAATCTATTCAAAAAGGGGTATTTCTTTATGAATATGAACATGTTTCTAATCAAAATATTATTTCAGATAATAAAACGATTATGGAGTTTATGAATGCAAGAAACGCTGAAGGAGCTAAAAGTGCTATGCGTATTCACATCTTGAGGGCAATCAATCAATTAAAGTTAGAAAAGAAATAATTGATGATTGTTAAAAAAATATTTAAAGAGAGCAGACAACGCTATTGACATAAGACAACGTTAGACGTATAATGGGTAACGAAAAAGGAAATCGAGTAATAAAAATTAAGGGGGATATTAAAAATGGCAAAAATTTTTTATGAATCAGATTGTGACTTATCATTATTAGATGGGAAAACAG
>ENA-OWOE01000783-OWOE01000783.1-gut-metagenome-genome-assembly--contig:-NODE-783-length-15934-cov-7.738349_pt1 | contig 15934 bp, 12 predicted proteins | sample MGYA00248254_ERZ651788 | MGnify/ENA primary metagenome ERZ651788 (study PRJEB26908, sample SAMEA4031709) | gut metagenome | biome: gut; feature: normal infant; material: stool | place: China | collected 2015... | reverse complement strand
TGCACAAGCTTGGACATTTCTTCGTTGGTGAACTTCACTTCGCCGGAAAAGACTTTCTGCTTGATGCCGGGAGAGAGATTATCTGCGATGTCGATGCCTCGTGTATAGTGGCTGGCACGAAGAACGGAGGCACGGCTGACGCCGTTTTCCTCTGCGATCCGGTCGCAGGTTTTCTTCCCGGAGTGGTGGTTATCACCGTGATCACCACCACTTTTCTTTGCTAAAGTGTACTGATTGCCTCGAAAGATTCTTGCGGCTTTCTTCTCGGCTTCGTACTGCTTCCCAAGAAGATAGCGTTTCTGTTCGGGGCTTAGGTTTCGCCGTCCCAACTGATTTCGGCAGATCCACGCAAGGGCTTCTTCACGGTTCTCGAATCGGAGCGGCATGGTGGAGAAGTAAATCTCCGGGTGCTTCTGGAGGATGGCATAACGGTTGTGGCCGTCAACGAGGGTGTTTCCCCAGACGATCAAAGGAGAAAGCAGCTTGCCTTCCTTGAGGATGTTTTCTTCAAGCTGCTTGTACTCATCGTCCGTCAGCGGCGGAATCTGATTCTGGAACTCCGGGTCGATTTTCAGATTGATCATACGCACACTCCTTATCTCTCGTGATGCTGCGTCTGTTTTTCCTCCCGGAAGAACAGGGCAACATTCTGTTTTGCGTCTTTCAGTTTGAGCAGCTCGGACTTGGCTTCCTTGTACTGCTCGTAGAATTTTGCCTTTTCGGATGCCAGCTGCGCATACTCGGCTTCCAGTTTCTTCGGGCTGGGCAGGCAGGTGATGTTGTTTGCCTTGAGATAGGCTGCTGCCGCCCGGTATGCTGTCAGTTCTGCACGGTACTGATCTTCAAAGGCTGCGGGGGATTTGACAGCGTTCCGTTTCTGCGTAAGCGGTCGATACTGCTTGTAGGCAGCAGCGTGGCTGCGCAGCTTCTGATTGTCTGCCATGCGGGTTTCGAGGTCGAGCACGACTTCCTTTGCACTGTCGTACTGCGTTTGCAGTTCATCAATGCGCTGGTCAAGTGCGCCCTCGTTGAGCAGACCTTTCTCCTGCAAGAGAATCAAGGTCTGGGCCATGGCTTTGAGGTTATGCTTCTTCGCCCAACGCTCGTAGCCAATGCTCTTGCCCTGCTTCAGCTTCGCCTGAATGTCCACCAGTTTCTGAATCCTGTCGGGCTTGTCTGTTGCGATAGGCTGGATGGTCGGGGCAAGCCGGATGTTCTGAGCGAGTGCGGCGAGCACCTGCTTTTTCTCAAACTTCTTGCTCAGCTTCCGGGCGGTGATGAACTTTACCCGATTGGGCGGGCAGTAGCTCAATCGCCCTCGGCTCTCTTTCACGGCAACGCCGTGTTCCTGCATGAGCAATGCAGAAAATTCCTCGAAGGTGGTAGCCTTCTTCAGAACAGAGTCGATTTGCTTTCGCAGCGTTTCCAGTTCCGTCTGGTAGACAGTCTGTTTAGGCTTCTGCCCCGCTACGATCAGTCGTGCGTTGGCTTGGTCAAGCCGTTTCTGTCCACGCCGCCGCGCCCAGTATTCCCGTTCAGAAACACGGTTGCCTTGTGCTTCCAGTAGGTTGATCTGGTGCAGGTCAGCGCATTCGCACATTTCCATGACTGCGACACGCAGGTGCCGCATGGTCTGGGCTGTGCTGGAGTGCTTCATGCCCTCACGCCAGTCACGAGGCTTCTGCATATATGGCTTGCGTTCCACTTCTCGTGTGCGGATGCTGCCGATCACGATGTGGACATGGATATTTCCCGAATGGTTATGCCCATCCGGGTGGGTGCAGACGATGGCAGGATGACCGGGAAAGTTTGCTTTACAGAAGTTCAGGCCGAGAGCCTGTGCTTTTTCCATGGTCAAGCCGTTGTCGGCTGCATCTCTGGGGTCAAAGCTGATGATATACTGGTGGCTCTTAATATCATCGGGGTGGTTGTTCTTGTTGTACTTTCGGTTTGCCAGCAGGCAGGCCGTTGCAAACGAGAAATCGCCGCATTCAAGCGTATCCAGAATGTACGAATCCCGCAGCATGGGCCTGCCTTGTTGATCAAGAAGCTGCTTCCCGGTGAACTCATCGTGCTGGTAAATCAGGTACGCTTCGATGGCGGAGTAGTCCGAATTCTTAGAGGCGATATGCTTGAGCGTTGCCATACAGTTCACCAAGAATTTTCTCGGCGTTGAGCCGGAAGGCAGTCAGGTCTGTAAGTTCGTCAAGAAGTTTCGCCCGGAGTTGTTCGGTATCTGCTCCACCGGAGTTGAAGTGTCGTGCGAGTTGGTTCAGGTTTCCGCCCACCTTGCCGCACTGGGCAAGCAGAGTGGAAACGGCGTTCAGGGTTTCTTCTCCGCCGCCGGCAACGACAACCGTGCGCTCGATCTTTGCACTGTGCAGCGCACGGCGGATGAGAGTGGACAGGGAGAGATGAAGGAGTTTTGCGGTATTTTCAAGTTCCAACTTTTCAGTTTCCGTCACACGGAACTTGATGATGTGCGTTTTGTTGTTCGGCGTGTCGTGGCGGTGGGTCGTGCTGGGATTCGCTTTGACATTCGTTTTGTTCATTGAACCTCCTGTCGTCTTGCTAGCTTCTCGGTGAAGCTATGTAAGCACGACACGCCGTTCTTTCGCACCGCAAGGTGCGAATATGAGCAGGGTTTGGGGCAGGCACGCCCCAACAAGATCACTTCGGAAATGCAGATGCATTGAAGAAGTGAAGTCCCGATGGAGCACAACATTTTCAAGAATTGAAAATTTGTGGCCACGGGACGGTTCTTGCCCTCTACCGCTGCGCTCAAAACGCATTTTCAACAAATGTTTCCGAATTGTTAAGGCGCAAAAAAAAATAAGTAGAGGTTGTGCTGCTCATGTAAGGGGACCACCGTTTGCTCCGAACGAAGTTCCTACCCCTGTTTGTGCAGCGGCGTTGACGGAAAGTCGGTATCACGTTCGGTCGGCTCATGAAATTTTCAAGGTACAACTCCCGTAAAAGAAAAATACCACCCTGCAAGACAGGCGAAAAATTTTGTCGGGTGAATCGGCGGCAAAATGAATCGGGTGTGTTGCGGAGCGGTAAATTCTTTTGCGGACTTTCCCTCACTGAAGTGGTGGGTCTCACGGTGATAACCAACCACTTTCTGTGCCTGTGTTCAAAATGAACACGACCACATCTTGTGGGTGGTTTCAAACCAATCCACAAAGACGGTGGGATTTACAAGAAAAATACCACTGTATGTGAAATTCGTCAAGAGGGTTTTGGGAAATTTATGGCAATAAAGTGGAGAGAGTAAGACTTATCCATGCGAGCGGTGAATGAGCAACAAATGGACAAATAATTTTGAACGCTTATCGGGCAACTCCTTTGATTCTGGAAATCGACCCGCCAGTGGATGACATCTCGATCCGGCGTAAGGGCTTTTATGAGCGCTGTGGCTTTGTGGAAAATCCCTATTCTCACACTCATCCACCCTATCATGTGGGGAACCACGGGCATGATCTTGTGATCATGAGTTCTCCCAAAATGCTGACCCCAAATGAATACGATGTGTTTTTCAGCTTTCTGGAAAACACGGTAATGAAAAACGCATACTGACAGTAAAACCGCTCCGAGCGTTCTGCCCGGAGCGGTTTTTCGTCAGCAGTATTTATGCAGAATGGTCATAGATGAAGGGAGAAGTCATGCTTCCTTGCAGAGCTTGGTCAGTTCTTCGATGGCGGCATCCTCATCCGCACCATCTGCGGCGATCGTAACAGTTTCGCCGCACTTCACGGCCAGACCCATTACGGCAAAGATCTTCTTCATGTCGGCGACTTTGCCGTTCTTAGTCATAGTGACTTTGCTCTCAAAGCCTTTGGCAGCTTTGCTCAGGATACCGGCGGGACGGGCGTGCAGACCTTCTTTGTCCTGAATGGTGATATCGATGCTCTTCATAAAAATCTCTCCTTTTTGGAATCGTTATTGTAAGTGCTCCAGCACATAGTTCATATCGGAAGTGGTCTTGAGCTGTTCCAGCGCATCCTCGTCTTCAAGGATCTCGCAGACGTTGCCCAGCAGGTCGAGGTGGTCGTTGCCCACACCGGCGATGCCGAACACCAGATAGGCTTTTTCATCGCCGAAGTCCACGCCCTCGGGATATTGCAACAGGACAACGCCGGACTTTTTCACAGTGCCCTTCTTCTGGCTGGTGCCGTGGGGAATCGCCACGCCCATGCCCATATAGGTGCTCACGAGCTTTTCACGTTCGACCATGGCATCGGCGTAAGTGTCATCCACATAGCCGCGCTTTGCCAGCAGGGCACCGGCGGCACGGATGGCTTCTTCCTTGGTGACGGAAGGCAGCCCTAGCTGAATGTCCTCAGCCTGAATTTTCAGAACAGAACCGTTCGACTTGGAAGCTTCGGTCACAGCGGCGGCCAGCGGAGCGACGGCGGCAGCGCGCAGATCGGAAACGATCTCCTCATTGGCGGCGGCTTCGGCCTTGGCATCCAGTGCCGGGGTAGTAGAGGTCAGTGCATTGTACAGCGCATCCAGATTCGGGTCTGCGAGGAAGTTATCCAGCGTCACAAGCTGTGCCTGTGGCGCGCTCTTGCGGGCACGGTCGGCCAGAACACGCTGGCAGACCACCACATCGGCGTCGGCGGGGATGGTGTCCACGCTGGAGTTGGTCACGGTCAGGTCGGGGCGTTCTGCCTTGATGCGGTTGTGGAACTTGGTGGCGCCCATAGCGCTGGAACCCATACCGGCATCGCAGGAAAAGACGATCTTGCGGATCTGGCCCACATTCACGGCAGTGGGCTCGGGGATGGTTCCCTTGGCCTGTGCCTTCATTTCGTTCATCTCGTTCTGGGCATCGGTCAGGCTCTTGGTGTGGCCGGAAGTGGCCTTGAGGATGACGGACGACAGCACAAAGGAAACACCGGCGGCAATCACGACACCTAGAAGCACGGTCAGAATCGAATCACGGGGAGCCATGGCCATATAGGCGATGATGGAACCGGGAGAAGCGGGACCGGACAGACCGGCGCCGGTCATGGAGTAGAACAAAATCGCGCAGAAGTTGCCCACGATGGGCGCGAGGATGATCACGGGGTTCATCAGGATGTAGGGGAAATAAATTTCATGGATACCGCCCAGCAGGTGGATGATGACCGCACCGGGGGCAGACTGGCGGGTGGTGTCATCCTTGCAGAAGAAGCAGTAGGCAAGCAGGACACCAAGACCGGGACCGGGGTTGGCTTCCAGCATATACATGATGGAGCGGCCGGTCTCAGCGGCCTGACTTGCACCGATGGGGCTGAAGATGCCATGGTTGATGGCGTTGTTCAGGAACAGGACTTTTGCAGGCTCCACAAAGACGGAGACCAGCGGCAGCAGGCTGTGGGCAACGAGGAAATCCACACCGGCGGTCAGCACGGTCAAAATGGCGGTCATAAACGGGCCGATGACGTAGTAGCCGAGGATGGCCAGCAACAGGCCCAGAATGCCGATGGAGAAGTTGTTGATGAGCATCTCAAAACCGGCGGGAATGTGGCCTTCCATCTTTTTGTCAAACTGCTTGATGACCCAGCCGGCCAACGGGCCCATGACCATGGCACCCATCAGCATGGTGTAGTCGGAACCGCAGATGCAGCCCACAACGGCGATGGCGGCGATGACACGGCCGCGCTCTCCGGCCACCATCTTGCCGCCCTGCCCTGCAATGAGGATGGGCAGCAGGTAGGTCAGCATCGGGGATACCATGCTGGCCAGCTTTTCGTTGGGGAACCAGCCCGCTTCAATAAACAGAGCAGTGAGGAAGCCCCACGCGATGAATGCGCCGATATTCGGCATGACCATGCCGCTGAGGAACTTACCAAAGCGGGAAACAGCGTTTTTCATTTGTAGCTCTCCTTTTTCACTTGAAAGGCAGGCGGTGCAGCTCCTGTGGCATGGGAGCTGCGGCCTGCGGACGGTTGTTCGGAGGAGCTTTCGTTTCGTTCTGGCACTATTCTAGCCGATACTGCGCTGGATTTCAATGGTGACAAGCGGTGGGGTTGTCACCGGAGGATGGTGACACCAGTGGGCTGATACAGCAACATTTCCAATGGATGCGCGGGTGATTTGTGCATATTTGCTGATGCGCCGGGATACAAGACGGGAACAAAGAAGCTTTTGTCACCGGGCAATGGTGACAAAAAACACACAACTTCTTTTCTGCGTTGGGGGCTGGCAGACGGGGTGGCACTATGCTACAATAGAAGCAATGGGTAACTTTTGGGAAAAGGAGAGAAGCAACATGGGTGCGGTGTATCGTGAGGAACTGTCGGCAAATGCACGGAAGCTGATCGAGCAGCTGCTCAGCCTTCCGCAGGGCTGGGTGACGGCGGCGGCGCTGGCTGAAAGCATCGGGGTCAGCCGCCGCACCGTGCTGCGGGAGCTGCCCGCTGTGGAGCAGTGGATGCAGGCTGCCGGGGCGCATTTTGTGCGGAATCCCGGCAAGGGTCTGCTGCTGGATGAAGTGCCGGAGCGGCGAGACGCACTGCGCACCCAGCTGAACAGCGGCGACAGGAAAGAACTTTCCCGCGCAGAGCGGCGGCAGCAGCTTTTGACAAGGCTGCTCAGCGAGCAGGAGCCCTGCAAAACAGCGGTGCTGGCACGGGCGCTTGGCGTTTCGGAAAGCACGCTGTCTGCGGACTTGGATGAACTTGAGACCAAGCTACACCCCTACCGGGTGGAGATGTTCCGCCGCCCCGGCGTGGGGGTCTGGCTGCAGGGGGATGCTTCTTCCTACCGGAGGGTGGTGTCTGCCCTGCTGCGCAGCAGTATGCCGGAAAAGGAACTGGCAGAGGTGCTCTGCGGACGGATGCCGGAAAACGAGATCTTCTCGACCCTGCTGGATACAAAAACGGCCGAAAAGGTCTGGGCGGCTTTGCAGCAGTTTGAACAGGAAGAGCAGCTCCATCTGCCGGATGCAGGTTTTCTGGCGCTGGCTATCCATTGTACCCTGACCATTCAGCAGCTGCGGCAGGGCGGCGACAAGGGCAGTGCCCCCAGAGGGCTGCGCCCGGCGGGCAATCATGCTGCCCGGCTGGTGGCGGCGCTGAACCGCGCCTTCGGGCTGACCCTGCCGCCCGAGGAGGCGCAGTATCTGGAACTGTATCTCGCTGCTTATCTGGGCGCAGAGGACCCTTGGGGTAGCGCACAGGAGATGGAGTTGCGGAATCTGGAAGCCGCCCTTATCCGGGAAATGGAAAAGGCGCTGCACACAGACCTTTCCGGTTACACCTCTCTGCGGGATGACCTGTACTGCCACCTGCGCCCCATGCTGCTGCGGGTGGAGCAGAACATTCGTACCGAAAACCCCCAGCTGGACACCATCCGCACCGCCTACCCCGGCCTGTGGAAAGCCACCCGCACCGCCTGTGATGCGGTGCAGCAGCAATTCGTTCTGCCCGCCATCTCGGACGACGAAGCGGCGTACCTTGCTATGCACTTTGGCGCAGCGCTGGAACAGAATGCCATGTTCCGGCTGCGGCTGCGGGTGGTAGTGGCCTGTCCGCTGGGCATGGGCTCCAGCCGCTTTCTGGCTTCCCGGCTGGGAAACGAGTTTCCCTCTTTGCAGGTGGAGGGGTGCTGCTCGGTGCGGGAGCTGAACACTGCCGACCTGCGCCGGAGAAAAATCGACTTCATTATCTCCACCGTGCCGCTGGAACTGGATTACCCGGCGGTGTGCATCAGCCCTTCCCTGCTGGAACCGGACCGTGCCGTGCTGAAGGACGCTATCACGCGGTACAGCCAGAACCGCGCAGAACCGGAACCGGCGGTGCAGCCTGTGCAGGATGCACCGCACGCAGGCTCTAAGCTGCAGTATTATGCACGCTTGACCCGGTCCATGACCGGACTGCTGGAACATCTGACCATCCAGCCCGTCAAGGCTCCCGGCAGCCGCGCTGCCCTCATCCATGCAGCGGCGCAGCTGTTCTGCCCGCAGGAAGCGGACGCCCGGTTGGTGGAGCAGCAGCTTCGCCGCCGTGAAACGCTGGGTGATACCTACATCAAACCCCTGTATGCCCTGCTGCTCCATTGCAGGACAAGTGCGGTAAAGGACTGCCGCTTGGGCTATCTGCAGGCACAGCCGCCGGTCTATGAGCCGGGGCGCATCGTGCTGGGGGCACTGGTGCTGCTGGCTCCGGACGACGGGAACGGCGTCCCGGTGGAGGTCATGCAGAATGCCAGCGGGCAGCTGGTCGAAACGCCCCGGCTGATGGAGGCACTGCGCACCGGCCAGCAGCAGGAAGCTGCAGACCTGTTGGAACAGGGCTTTGATCGCACCTTTTTTGCAGACTGCAAACCGCCGCATACAAAATGAACTGAAAACGCACTCCCGGCTTTTGCCTTTTGGGCAGAGCCGGGAGCTTTTTTGTTATTATAACAAGATACCTATTAGAGAACTTTTGAACTAAAAATCATGTATCCCAGAAAGTTGGCGAAAAGCACCAAAAACACTCGGTACAATTTGTTGAAACAACAGCTTGACATGGGCGAAAACTGTTGGTATTATAATGCCAGAGCTTTCGTTTCAACAGTTTCGAATTTCGTAACAACAATCGTGAAGGAGGCTGTTGTTCCCATGATCTACACCGTAACATTGAATCCGGCGCTGGACAAGACCGTTGAGATCCCGAACCTTGCGCTGGACACCGTAAACCGGATCACCAAGATGCGTACCGATCCCGGTGGCAAGGGCATCAACGTCAGCAAGGTGATCGCAAAGCTGGGTGGGACCAGCAAGGCTATCGGCATTCTGGCCGGTAACAGCGGCAAAGCCATTCAGGACGCATTGGACGGTGAAGGGCTTGCCCACAACTTCCGTTTCGTGCCCGGCGAGACCCGCACGAACCTGAAGGTCATCGACCCGGAAAACCACACCAACACTGACATCAACGAGCCGGGTATCGAGGTAGATGCCCCGGAGCTGACCGCCCTGCTGTACGACCTGCTGAAGGAACTGAAACGGGGGGATATCGTGGTGCTGGCAGGCAGCCTGCCGAAGGGTGCCCCCAAGGACACCTACTACACATGGGTGGAATCCTGCAAAAAGGCAGGGGCAAAGGTCTTTCTGGATGCAGACGGCGAGCTGCTGGCAGAGGGGCTGAAGGCTGCTCCCTATCTGGTCAAACCCAACAACGACGAGCTTTCCCGCATGATGGGCCGGGAGCTGAAAACGCTGGATGAACTGGCCGATGCCGGTCAGTCCCTGATCCGCCGCGGCATCGAGCGCGTTGTGGTCTCGATGGGCGGCAAAGGCGCGTTGTATCTGCAAGGCAAGAGTGTCATCTACGCTCCGGCACTGAAGGTCAAAGTGGGCAGCACGGTGGGTGCCGGCGACAGCGTGGTCGCCGCTCTCGCCTACGCCGAAGCGGAAGGGCTTAGCGAAGAAAACACCGTTCGCTTGTCCATCGCCACAGGAGCCGCCAATGTGATGTGCAGCGGCACACAGGCCGCAGAGCGCAGCCAGATCGAAGAACTGCTGCCGCTGGTCACCTTCCAGCATCTGTAAAACTTCTTGAAAACACAACGGTAACTGTTATAATAAAAGGAGAGTTTCATTATGAAAGTCAAAGCTGTTCGTCTGCACGCCGCCAACGATCTGCGTCTGGATACTTTTGAACTGCCAGAGATCAAGGACGATGAGATCTTGGTCAAGGTCGTTTCCGATAGCATCTGCATGTCTACTTACAAGTGCGCCATTCTGGGCACCGGCCACAAGCGTGTGCATCCGGATGTTGCCGAGCACCCTGCCATCATGGGCCATGAGTTTGCCGGTGATATCGTCAAGGTCGGCAAGGCCCATCAGGACAAGTTCAAGCCCGGCATGAAGTTCACCCTGCAGCCCGCCCTGAACTACAAGGGCACCATGTGGAGCCCCGGCTACTCCTACGAGTTTTTCGGCGGCGACGCCACCTACTGCATCATCCCTGCCGAGGTCATGGAACTGGGCTGCCTGCTGGAGTACAAGGGCCGTGCTTACTACGAGGCTTCTCTGGCCGAGCCTATGAGCTGCTCCATCGGTGCTTTCAATGCCGCCTACCACACCAAGATGGGGGTGTACCATCACGATATGGGCATCAAGAAGGGTGGCAAGCTGGCGATTCTGGCCGGTGCAGGCCCCATGGGTCTGGGTGCTCTGACCTACGCACTGCACCGTGATGTGCGCCCCGGCATGGTGGTGGTCACCGATATCAACGAGGATCGTCTGGCCCGTGCGGAGTCCCTCTTCCCCCCGAAGGAGGTCAAGGAGAAGGACGGCATCGACCTGTACTTCGTCAATACCGCCAACATGGCAGACCCCGCTGCCGAGCTGCGGGAGCTGACCGGCGGTACCGGCTTTGATGATGTGTTCTGCTACGCCCCCATCGCGCCGGTGGTGGAGCTGTCCAGTGCTGTGCTGGGTCGTGACGGCTGCCTGAACTTCTTTGCAGGCCCCACCGACAAGCAGTTCAGCGCAAAGATGAACTTCTACGATGTGCACTACAATTCTACCCATGTCATGGGCACCACCGGCGGTAATACCGCCGACATGATCGAGTCGCTGGAACTGACCGCCGCTAAGCGCATCGACCCGGCTGTGATGGTCACCCACATCGGCGGTCTGAACGCCGCTGCCGAGACCACCCTAAACCTGCCCAAGATCCCCGGCGGCAAAAAGCTGATCTACACCCACCTGACCATGCCCCTCACCGCCCTGACCGATCTGCGTGCCAAGGGCGAACAGGACAACGACCCCCGCTATACCGCACTGGCTGACATCGTGGATGCCCACAACGGCCTGTGGTGCCCGGAAGCAGAGGAATATCTGCTGGCAAACTTCAACCCGGAGGACTAAGCGGAACGTGCCATGGGACAGGACAAACGCAGACTGGAGGAATCCCCCATGGAACAACGCCGCAATCAGATCGTGGAGCTGGTGAACCGCAAAGGCAGCATTAGCTTTGCCCAGCTCAAGGAAGCTTTCCCTTCCGTTTCGGAAATGACCCTGCGCACCGACCTGAAAGCACTGGATGAAGCCCGCCGTGTGGTGCGGGTGCATGGCGGTGTCAAGTCGGTGGAGCAGGTGGTAGGCACAGACGACCTGCTGAGCCGCCGTTCCGCCCGCAATGCCGAAGCAAAGCAGATCATTGCCGAAAAAGCCACTGCTCTGCTGCGCCCCAACACCACCCTGTTTCTGGATTCCGGCAGCACCGCCACAGCAGTGGCCCGGTGCATCCCGGATCAGCCCATGCTCATCTACACCAGCGGCCTGAGCTGCGCCATGGAGCTGGCAAAGCTGGAAAAGCCCCATGTGTCCCTGCCGGGCGGTAGCCTGAACCGGTTCAGCATGAGCGTCTGCGGTGCACAGAGCATCCAGACGATGGAGGGCATCAACTTTGATCTGCTGCTGCTGGGCGTGACCAGTTACAGCCCGGAAACCGGTTTTACCTGCGGCGTGGAGGATGAAGCACGGCTCAAGCAGACCGTGCTCCGCCGCTGTGAGCAGAAAGCCGTGCTGCTGGATTCCTCCAAGATCGGACTGAAAAGTACATTCCACATCTGCGAGCTGTCCGAGGTGGATATCATTATCTCGGACGGAAAGCTGCCCGCAGCGTTTTTACAGGCCTGCCGGAACGCAGGCGTAACGGTACTATAAAAGGAGCATTATTATGAAGATCATCCGCGCAAAAGATTATCAGGATATGTCCCGCAAAGCGGCCAACATCATCTCCGCACAGGTCATCATGAAGCCGGACTGTGTACTGGGTCTTGCCACCGGCGGCACCCCGGTGGGCACTTATGCCCAACTGGTGGACTGGTACAACAAAGGCGATTTGGATTTCTCCGAGGTCACTACTGTCAACCTGGATGAGTACCGCGGCCTACCCAAGGAGCACCCCCAGAGCTACTGGTATTTCATGAACGAGAACCTGTTCAGCAAGGTGAATATCGACCCGGCCAAGACCAACCTGCCGGACGGCACCAATCTGGACACTGCCGCCGAGTGTGCCCGTTACAACGGTATCATCCACAAGCTGGGCGGCATCGACCTGCAGCTGCTGGGCATCGGCCCCAATGGTCATATCGGCTTCAATGAGCCGGGCGAAGCATTTGAGCTGGAGACCCACTGCATCGACCTTGCGCCCACTACCATCGAAGCCAACAAGCGCTTCTTTGACGGCAACGAGACCCTTGTCCCCAAACAGGCATACACCATGGGCATCAAGACCATCATGCAGGCACGCAAGGTGCTGGTGGTAGCCAACGGTAAAGCCAAGGCACAGGCCGTCAAGGATGCCGTGACCGGCCCTGTGACCCCTGCCTGCCCCGGCAGCATCCTGCAGCTGCATCCGGACTGCATCCTTGTGGCAGACGAGGAAGCACTGAGCCTGCTGTAAACTCCCAAAGCCAACCTCTTCATTTACCATAACTTTGCTTAAGATCCAACCAAAGCACAGAAAGGGCCGGACTCGTTGCACGGGTTCGGCTCTTTCTGTCAGAAATAAGATTTATCTTGCAATCTTACGCAAAATGTGGTATATCCATTATACGAAACATTGTTTGAGATGCACGTTCCACCGTTCGATGATGTATAAATGGAGGTGCCTGCCATGACCGCCGTGATCTATGCCCGCTATTCCAGCGACAACCAGCGCGAAGAATCCATTGAAGGCCAGATTCGCGAGTGCACCGCCTATGCGGAGAAGAACGGCATCACCATCGTCAAGCACTACATTGACCGTGCCATCTCTGCCAAGACGGACAACCGCCCGGAGTTCCAGCAGATGATCAAGGACAGCGACAAAAAGCTGTTTGACATCGTGCTGGTCTGGAAACTTGACCGCTTTGCCCGGAATCGCTACGACAGTGCCCGGTACAAGACCCAACTGAAGAAAAACGGTGTCAAGCTCATGTCTGCTACCGAGATCATCTCCGAGGGGCCGGAGGGCATCATTCTGGAATCGGTGCTGGAAGGCTATGCCGAGTATTATTCGGCAGACCTTGCCGAAAAGGTAGTTCGTGGACAGACCGAGAACATCCTGAAAGGCCGCTGCAACGGTGGTCGTGGAACTTTTGGCTACACGCTGGATTCCGAGCGGAAGTTCCACATCGACCCTCTCACCTCGCCTTTTGTTCTGGAATCGTTCAAGAAGTACAATGAAGGCTCCACCATGAAGGAGATCCGTGATTGGCTGAACGAAAACGGCATCAAGAACCCGGTGGGCGGTGCGTTTACATATAACAGCGTTGAACATATGCTCAAAAACCGGCGGTACATCGGAGAACTGAAATTCCGGGATGTGGTCGTGCCGGATGCTATCCCGCCCATCATTCCGCTGGAACTGTTTGAGGATGTGCAGGAGAAGATCGCCAAAAACAAGAAAGCCCCTGCCCGGAGAAAGGCAGAGGATGACTACCTGCTCACCACCAAGCTGTTCTGCGGCTACTGTGGGGCGTTGATGTTTGGCGAAAGCGGCACGAGCCGGACGGGTGAAGTCCACCGCTACTATAAATGTGCCACTGCCAAAAAGCACAAGGGCTGCAAGAAAAAGACCGTCCGTAAACAGTGGCTGGAAGATCTGGTGGTCAACCAGACGATGCAGCTTGTCAAAGACGATGCCGCCATGGAATCTATCATCGCCAGGGTGATGGAACTGCAAAACAAGGAGAACACCAACATTCCCCTCTATGAGAAACAGCTTCGGGATGCTGAATCTGGTATCCAGAATATGCTCAATGCGATTCAGGTCGGTATCCTGACCAGCTCCACCAAGGAGCGGCTGGAGCAGCTGGAAGAAACCAAGCGTGAGCTTGAAGCCCGCATTGCGGAAGAAAAGCTGGCAAAGCCCAAGGTCACAGAGGAGTTCATCCGGTTCTGGCTGCTGCGGTTCCGCAAGCTGGACATGAGCCTGAAAGACCAGCGGCAGGCACTGGTGGATACCTTCATCAATGCGATTTACCTGTATGATGATAAGGTTTTGATAACCTTCAACTATAAAGAAGGAACACAGACCGTCACCTTTGGGGAAGCGGCAGAAGCCGCATCAAAGGGAAATGGTTCGGATTTGGATTGCTTTACTGCACCAAGAAAAACCAGTACACAATGTGTACTGGTTTTTCTTTTTCGGTGCGGAAGAGGACTTGAACAGCAACGACGACGACCGCAGCCAGCGGCTGAAACAGGGAGGAGTTGTTGGGGCCGCGTTCTGATTTTTCAAAGCCCTGCCAAGGGGCTGCAGAAAAATCAGCAAACGCAACCCGTCAGGCCCTGCACAGCAGGGCAAGCAATCAGCCCAGCGGGCTGTTGCTTAGTGCGCGGTTCCCAGCGTGTAGGAATGTCTAACAACAGGCTGCGATTTACGGTGCGTCGGGAGGATTCGAACAAGGCGGCGGCGCGCAGCGCCGCAAGCAAAGCCACAGCGCGGCTTTGCTTAGCCTGCGGTTGCCAACCTGTAGGAATGTCTAACAAGAGGACTACTGTTCATCCGGGGAAAAATCGAATTGTCCTGAAACCCGTAGAACACATTCGTGTTCTGGTTTTTCTTTTTTCGGTGCGCCGGGAGGATTCGAGTTATCCTTTTTTGTTTTTCATCCAGATGCGGTACAGCCCGTCTGTGATGAGGGTCTCCCGGTATAGAATAGGGGTGCAGCATGCTTCCCGGATGGGAATGGGCAGATTGCCGGTGGCGTAGAATGCTGTCTGCGGGCCAAGCTCTGCGCAGAAACGTTCCGCCAGACCGTCCAGCAGGCTGGCAGTGCCCAGTACAAAGCCGTTCTGCAGGCAGGAAGAGGTGCTCTTGCCCAGAATGGATGCAGGAGCCTTTGCAGCAAGGTCGATCTGCGGCAGCTGAGCGGTGTTCTTTACCAGTGCGCTCAGCGAGAGCTGCGGCCCGGGCAGGATCACTCCGCCCACAAGCTCCTGCTTGGCATTGACTGCCATCATGGAGATAGCGGTGTCGGCAGAGATCACCACCAGCGGCCCGGAACACTCTGCCAGTGCAGCAACAGCACCGCATAAAAGCTCGGCGCCCAGCTGGGCGGGGTTGTCCAGCCGAAGCTTGATGCCGCTTTTCAGGCCGGGGCCGACCGTCAGGATGCGCGCATTGCAGAGGATACGCAAAGCGGAAAGAACCCGGCCGCTCAGCACGGGCACTACACTGCCCAGAATACCGCCTTCAATTTGTGCCGGCGAAGCACCGTGCAGAGAGAGCAGATTCACCAGACGGATGGCGTATTCGTCCACCGTTGCGGCGGTATCAGAGTGCAGCCGTCCACAAAAACGCAGAGTATCCTGCTCGTAGCCGCCCACGGTGATGTGGGTGTTGCCAATGTTGACGGTGAGTATCATAAACAAAGCCCTCCTCTGCAGCGCAATATAATGTATATATAATATAATAGCGCACCCGAATAGCGCGCCCGCCGTGGATGTTGACACAGGACATGGCGCTTCTCCCTTATAGAATAAGTATAGCTATATAACACAGGATACGGGGATGACTCCATAATACGTTCTGTGCACTGTCTTGTCAAGAAAAAAGGCACGTCCTGAAACGGGTGAAAAACAGGGAGAGCCTTTATACTGCAAAGAAATTGGAAAAAATCTGTCAAAAAGTGTTGACAAGGAGGCGGGGGGTGTGGTATTATACTTGAGCGCCAAGCGCTGAGGCAAAAGAATGACTTCCGAAGCCTCAGCAGGAAGCCCTTGAAAAGAACCAATAGACGCTGAAAACACCAGTTGACACTGAGATGTTTGAAGCGCTCCAAGTTCAGAAAGTTCAAAAGCTTCTAAAAAATAAGGCTTGACAAAAAACCACTTCGGTGGTAAAATAAACAGGTCGTCAGCCGCAAGGCTGAGGCGCACAGGACCTTGAAAATTGAACAATATCGAAAAACTTGTAAGGAACCTTTTAAGTGTTTGGAAAAACACTAAAAACAA
>ENA-OWOE01000768-OWOE01000768.1-gut-metagenome-genome-assembly--contig:-NODE-768-length-16236-cov-4.590569_pt1 | contig 16236 bp, 15 predicted proteins | sample MGYA00248254_ERZ651788 | MGnify/ENA primary metagenome ERZ651788 (study PRJEB26908, sample SAMEA4031709) | gut metagenome | biome: gut; feature: normal infant; material: stool | place: China | collected 2015... | reverse complement strand
ACTCGTTGTTCGTATCCAGTGCTTCCTGCAGGGGCACATCACCAAAGGTCTGGGAAAAAGCCAGCAGGAACGCATTCTCACGGGCTTCACGACGGGGCAAAATGTTTTCCATAATCTTCCTCTTCTACTTTTTATTCCTGTTCCTCAGCCGCAAGGCCGGCAATGACAAGGTTCACACGGCTTACCGTGACATTGGTCATGTTCTGAACAGCAGACTTGACATTCTCCTGTACCTTTTCGGCCACAGCAGGGATCTTTGCACCAAACTTGACCACCAGATTCAGGGTCAGTTCTGCGGTGCCGTCCCGCATCTCCACGGTAACAGGGGGCTGGATGCTGGCAGCAGCCAGCAGCTCCTTGACCTTTTTATTCTGCTTGCCGCAGGAGACCTCGGACACACCGTCCACTTCCAGTGCAGCACAGCGTGCGATCTTGCCGATGACCTCGGTGGAAATTTGCAGGCTCCCGCCCTTAAGATCCATATTCTGTAAATCCATTCTATGGTCCTCCATCTAAAATAAGCGTGTGCTCATTTATTTTATTTCCATCTATTCAGGGAAGCTTCCCTGTCATTGAATGCTTACGTCTTATTATAGCAAAGTTTTGGAATTTATACAACACCCACCTGCATTTCTTGCCATCTGTTTCTGTTCAACTTGACGGATTCCACTGCGCAAAGTGCAGGCTGCCATACAACACACTGCAAAAACGAGCAGGGCACAATCCGGCGGCACCCGCCGCATCAAAAGGACCCGGGCAGGCAGAGTGCTGAACACGTCCGCCTCCCCGCCCGGCAGCAGCAGATAGAACAGGGCCAGTGAAAGCGGCAGATGGAGCATCCTGGCCCGGTAGAGCGGGCGCAGGGTCATTTCCGGCGGGCAGATGGTGCGCACCTGCAGCAGCACGGAAAGCCCCTGCACGCTCAGTGCTGCACAGCAGAGCAGGCTCCCCCATCGTCCGGTGCGGGAGGCCAGGTCACAGCCGGAGCAGACCTCCAGCAGAACGGCACAGAGTGTGCCCGCGCCGGCAGGCAAAAGCGCCCCTGCCCCAGCGGCCAGCATCCGGAAAAAGAGGATAAAACCGCAGAGTTTGCAGTACGTTATGGCGGCATCGGCCAGGATCTCATCCAGCCGCGGCGGTGCAGGGGATGCTGGCGCTGCAGATCCCGGTTTGACCGAACGCACTCCTGCAAACCGGTTCAGCAGGGCGGCGGTCAGATAGTTTGCGGTGATCTGTGACGCAAACAGCAGCACGCCAAGCTCTGCACTGCCCAGCAGGCTCTGCCCCACCGTCAGCACCACAAAGGATGGACCGGAACAGATACAGGCAGGCAGCAGGGCATCCGCTTCCTCCGCCGTAAGCTGACCGGTCCTGACTGCCTGCGCCGCAGCACTGGCCGCTGGTGCAAAGCCACCCAGGAACCCGATGCAGAGCACCCGTGCCGCACAGGGTGTGCGGATGCCGATGCCCCACGCCGCCAACCGGAACGGCAGGGCCAGCAGGTCGCTTTCCGGGCATTGGATGAGCAGGCGCGATACCACGAGAAACGGGAACAGCGAGAGCAGCAGCGGCCCGCTGCAGAGGGTCAGCCCTTCCCGCAGAGCAGCGGCACAAACCTCCGGCACAGCAAACGGCAGAATCCCTGCCGCCAGTGCCAGCAAAAACAAACCCATCTGATCCCATCTGAAAAGCCGATTCATACACACGCCCTCCGGTTCCATATATATGTGATACGGGGCGCAGTTTTGCCCGGCGGGGAGGGAGCGGGTGTGAAACAGCAGAAAACCGGGCGGCTCTCCCTGCGCGGCTGGTTTGGCCGGATGCTGCGCCAGCCTCCCCGGGGCTTTTACGGCCAGCCCTCTGTCTATCTGAGCGGCTGTGTGATGGAGATCGAGCACTTCCGCAGGGTGCGCACCTATGAGGAGGGCAGGCTCTGCCTGGAATTTGCGGGCGGGCTGTTCACCGTGTATGGGGACGGGCTTAGAATCGAAACGCTGGCCGCTCACCGAATTACCCTGCGGGGGCGGTTCCTGCGCACGGATTTTTCCAGCAATTAGGGAGGGATGCAGCATCTTACAGCTTTGGGCCGGGGCAGCATTTTCTGCCCGGAACGGTGATACCGAGGGCCTGCTCTCCGAAGCTGCACGGACAGGCCTGCACCTCACCGACATCTTCCCTGCTCCCGGCGGCTTTACGGCCCGGTGCGCGGCATGGCACTATCTCCGGCTGGCAAAACTTGCCCGCAAGCGGCGGGTGCATCTGCGCATCCGCAAAAAGACCGGTCTGTTTTTCTTTCTGCGGCCCTACATCCGGCGGCGGGGGCTGTGGGCCGGGCTTTTGCTGTTTGTGTCGCTTTTGCTTTGGTCCCAGGGCCTTGTCTGGGCTGTGGATGCTTCCGGCCTGACGACCGGCCAGCAGGCGCGGGCAGCTTCCGTGCTGCGGGAAACCGTTTCCTTGATGCCGGGCAGTATCGTCACGCAGGAAAAACTTACCGCCGGGGAATATGCTCTGCTGCAAAGCGGTGAGTTCTCGTGGGTCAGCCTGAATTTTCTGGATGGGCGGCTGGTACTGGAAGCGGCAGAAGCCAAACCGGTACCGGAGATCGCCGCCGGAACGCTCCATGGCCTGCGGGCAAAGACTGCGGGCACGGTGGTCAGCACAAACCTTGTCAGCGGGACGATGCTGGTGGTTCCTGGGCAGGCAGTGGAAAAAGGCCAGGGACTCATCGGCACTGCCCGGGCCGAACGGGACGGTACGCTGATCTTTCAGCCTGCCGCCGGAAGCGTCCGGGCTCAGTTCGAGTGGGAGTTTGCAGAAGAGCTTCCGCTGACGGCTGCCACATACCAGCTGACCGGGAAAACGATTGTTCAGCGAAGGCTTTTCCTTGCCGGGCGGGTGTTCCCATTGCCTTCTCTTTTCTCTCCTGCAGACGGTTCCACAGCTGTCATGCGGCATCTTCAACCGGAACTTCTGGGGCTGACGCTCCCGCTTTCCGTCGAGGAAACCACCTATTACGAACAGGCAGAAAATAAAATTCATTCCTCAGAGGATGAAGCCAGAGCACTGGCCCGTCTGCATGGCCTGCAGACCTTACAAAATGATTACCCGGACGCAGAATTTGTGGCGCAGAAAGTAGATGTCACAACCGAGAACGATATGCTGCATTATCGGGTGGTCTACACCATCATTGCTGATATCTGCACCTGAAAACGGCCCGGAGTTTTTCGCTCCGGGCCGTTTTGTGGGTTATATTTTATGTGTTTTCGGCGGGTTCTTCGGCCGCTTCTTTTTTATAAGCAGCCTTCTCCACCAGCTGATTCAGGTCAAAGTGGTACTTGGTGGGGCAGAAATGACAGACGACCTCGCAATCCGGGTCCTCGTCCCGGAGCTTTTCCAGTTCCTTGCGGCCCAGGCTCAGCAGCATTTCCTCGGTACGCTCTTCACTGCAGTCACACTTGTACTGCACCTCGCGCTCATCCAGTACATTGGGGTTGAAGCCTGCCAGTGCAAGGTTCATCATATCCTCGGGGGTCTTGCCTTCCCGAAGCAGTTCAGTGACGGAAGGCATTGCGGCGATGTTCTGCTCCAGCTGGGTGATCTCGGCATCGGTGGCACCGGGCAGCAGCTGCAGCAGGAAGCCGCCCGCGCAGGCAATGGTCAGGTCAGTATCCACCAGCACACCCAGAGCGCAGACGGTAGGCACCTGCTCACTGTAAGCATAGTAACTGGTCAGATCCTCGGCGATCTCGCCGGAGACCAGCGGCACCTGGCCCACAGTGGGTTCTTTCTGCAGGCGGTTGTCACGGATGACAGTCAGCACGCCGTTTTTGCCCACAGCACTGCCCACATCCAGATGTCCGTTTGCTTTCAGAGGCAGCTCTACCAGCGGGTGGTCGATGCAGCCCTTGACATTGCCGGTGCCATCGGTACAGGCAACAACCGTGCCGGTGGGGCCGCCGCCCGCCACACGCAGCGTGATGGAATCGCCATCGTCCTTGAGCATGGAGCCCATCAGGGACGCACCGGTGAGCAGGCGGCCCAGGGCTGCGCTGCAGGTCGCACTGGTGTGGTGCAGCTGCTCGGCCGTGCGGACGATCTCAGTGGAGTCCACACCGCAGAACACAACACCGCCGTTTTCAGAAATACCGCGGATCAGATTAGACATTTTCTTTTTCCTCCAATTGGGTATACTGCTTGACGGCACAGAAGAAATAGCGTTCGCTCTCTTCGGTCAGGGGGCCGAAGCTCTCACCGTCGCAGACCTTTTCCAGCACAAAGCCGTGCTTTTCCAACGCAGCTCGGATGGTATCCAGGTCGTAGGTATATTCATAGAACTGTTCATGGAAGTGTTCGCCGGTCTCGCGGTAGTCGATGTCCACCGTGATCTCCACCCGGCGGTCCGCAGGGTGATAGTGGTTGCGCCAGACGCAGGCAGCATCCTCTTCCTCAAAGGTAAATACATTCTCCCCCAGCACCTTCTGGTGCTTGTAAGGGGTGTTCATATCAAAGAGGAATACTCCGCCTTCTTCCATGAAAAAAGCCGCGTTGGCAATGGCGGTATCTAGGTCCGGGATGTGGTTGAAGGTGTCGAAGGTGGACACCGCGCCCCGGATGGTGCCGTAGAGGTCAAGCTTGAGAAGATCCTGCTGCAAAAGCAGCAGCTTGCCGGAAAGTCCCAGCTGTTCCGCCTTATCCCGCACAACACAGAGCATCTCCTCGGACTGATCGATGCCGATCATATCATAGCCCGCCTGGGTCAGCATCAGGGTCAGCTCCCCTGTTCCACAGCCCAGATCAGCCAGAATGCCATCCCGGATATTGTGGGCATTCAGCTCCTGCCGGATCTGCTCATAGAGGGCATCATAGTCGGCTTCGCCGTTGAATTCATCATAGAAATAGGCAAATTCATTGTAGGCCATGGTTTACTCCGCATCCTCGTCATCGGTGAACTCCGCCGCCACAGCCTCGTTCAGCACCGCCTGCAGCTCCGGGATGCCGTAGCCGCTCTCGCCGCTGGTCAGCACCACCTTCTGGCAGCCATAGGGCAGGCAGACCTTTTCAAAGTCCTCCTGTGTCTTGGCCAGCTGGCTCTTTTTGAGCTTATCGGCTTTGGTCAATGCCACAACAAAGGGGATCTGATGATAGTGCAGATACTTCAGCATCTGCAGGTCATCTGCGCTGGGGGCATGGCGGCAGTCGATGAGCTGCACCAGCAGGGTATGATGCCGGGGGGCCTCAAAATAGCTGTTGATGAGGTCATCCCAGCGCTCGCGGTCCGCATTGCTGACCTTGGCATAACCATAGCCGGGCAGATCCACAAAATAACAGTTGTCTACCTCATAGAAGTTGATGGTGGCCGTTTTGCCCGGTGTACTGGACACGCGGGCAAGGTTCTTGCGGTTGCACAGCTTGTTGATGAGGCTGGACTTACCCACGTTGGAACGGCCTGAGAAGCTGAGTTCCGGACGGTCACTTTCGGGCAGCTGGCTGGAAATGCCGTAGCTTGCAATAAAATCCGCTTTGTTGTAGTTCATCGTTTGCTCCTTTGATTAGCAGACAGCCCCCGGCTTCGGTTTTTCCGGTGCGGGCGGGATGGCCGCTTCCACCGGCTTTGCCTTTTTGGCGGGGTGCGGATGACGGGCAGAAACGCTCTTGGGCTTGAGCAGAGCGGCATTGAGCACCTGCGCGAGGTCAGACATGGGCAGGAAGGTCAGATTCTTCTTCACCTCGTCATCCACCTCGTACAGATCCGGAACGTTATCCTTGGGGATGAGCACGGTTTTCATTCCCTCACGGTAGGCAGCCATGCTCTTTTCGCGCAGGCCGCCGATGGGCAGCACATTGCCGTGCAGAGTGATCTCGCCGGTCATGGCAACATCACCGCGCACCGGGATGCCGGACAGACAGGACACCAGAGCCGTGGTCAGAGTAACACCGGCGCTGGGGCCGTCCTTGGGCACGGCACCCTCGGGGGCATGGATGTGCAGATCGCACTTTTTCAGCCGCTCAGGGTCGATGCCGTATTCCTCGGCGTGGACACGGACATAGGTAATGGCCAGCTGGGCACTTTCCTTCATCACGTCGCCCAGCGAACCGGTGACGGTGATCTTGCCGCTGCCATTGTCCATGACCTGCACCTCGATGGGCAGGGTCTCGCCGCCGATGCTGGTCCAGGCCAGACCGTTGGCAATGCCGATGGCATTGGTCCGGTTGAGGAAATCGGGCTTGACGAAGCGGGGGCCCAGCAGCTCTTCCAGGCTGCTGCCGGTCACAGAAACGTTTTCCGCCTCACCGGACGCGATCTTGCGGGCGCACTTGCGCAGGACACTGGTGATGGTACGCTCCAGAGTGCGGACACCGGCCTCACGGGTGTAGCCGTCAATGATGCCGTAGAGCGCGCTCTGGGAGAAGGTGACCTTCCCGGCCAGACCGCAGGCCTTGAGCTGCTTGGGTACCAGATGCTTGCGGGCAATGTTGTATTTCTCCACCCGGGTATAACTGGGCAGCTCAATGACATCCATGCGGTCACGCAGAGGGCCGGGAATGGCGCTCAGATCATTTGCCGTGGTGATAAAAAGCACATGGCTCAGATCAAACGGCATATCGATAAAGTGATCATTAAAGGTGGTGTTCTGCTCGGGATCAAGGGCTTCCAGCAGGGCAGCGGCCGGGTCACCCCGGAAATCGCCTGCCAACTTGTCGATCTCGTCCAGCAGCATCAGGGGGTTGGAGCTCTTGGCGGAGATCATGGCGTTGATGATCTTGCCGGGCATGGCCCCGATATAGGTGCGGCGGTGGCCGCGGATTTCTGCCTCATCCCGCACGCCGCCCAGGCTGATGCGCACATACTTGCGGTTCAGGCTTTCGGCAATGGAGCGGGCAATGCTGGTCTTGCCGACACCCGGAGGGCCGACCAGGCAGATGATCTGACCTTTGACATCCGGAGCCAGCTTACGGACAGCCAACACCTCAAGAATGCGGTCCTTGACCTTCTTCAGACCGTAGTGGTCGCGGTCAAGAATACGCTGTGCCTTGGCGATATCGAGGTCGTCCTCGGTAAAGCTGTTCCAGGGCAGATCCAGGCAGGTATCCAGATAGGTGCGGATGACCGTTCCCTCCTGGTTGCTGCTCTGCATCTTGGCAAGGCGGTCTACTTCCTTGAGCAGTTTCTTCTCCCGCTCCTCGTCCAGATGCAGCTCCTGGATCCTGCGGCGGTACTCCTCGGCCTCTGCCGTGGTATCATCGTCCTCGCCCAGCTCCTGGCTGATCATGTGCATCTGCTCATGCAGGTAGTAATCACGCTGGTTCTTATCCATGGCCTCGTCCACTTTCTGGGCGATCTCCTTGTCGATCTCCAGCATCCGGCGCTCCCGATGCAGGCGTTCCACCAGCAGGCGCAGACGGCCGATGAGGGTGCTTTCTTCCATCACAGCCTGCTTATCCTCAAAGCGGAAGAGCAGATTGGCAGGGATGTACTCGCACAGGAAGGCGGGGTCGTTATTCGAGGTAACAGCAAACACCACATCCTTGCTGATGCGGGGATTCATGGAAAGCACCGCGTCGAAGCTCGTTTTCACGTTGCGGAGCAGGGCCTCCGCCTCGGTCTCTTCCTCTGCCTTGATGGGGCGCACAGGAGCCGGCCGCACCGATGCCAGCAGGAAGCTGCCTTCGGTATCCAGCTCGGTGCGCTTGGCGCGGAACTTGCCCTCCACCAGAATGCGCACCAGATCATCCGAAACACGCATGACCTGCTTGATCTCGGCCACAACGCCGTACTGGTACATCTCCTCTGCCTTGGGGTCCTCAGCCTTCATATCCTTCTGCGCAATGAGGAACACCTCGGATTTATTCCGCACGGCCCATTCCACAGCGGCAATGCTCTTGTCACGGCCCACCTCAAAATGCAGCAGGTTGTTGGGGAACACCACCAGCCCACGCAGGGCAATGGCGGGAAGATGGAGGATATTGCGCTCCACCTTGACAGTCACTTTTTCAGACATAAACTCATACCTCCCAGCTGCCCCGCGCCAAAGTGCGCTATCCCGTGGGCAGTTTTTTTGTTGGGTAAAAATTCAGATTTGATTTATTATATCGGATTCCGGCCCCGGTTGCAACCGGGCAGCTCATCCTTTGCGGTTTTCCTGGATATTATAACCCAGCCGTCCCAGCGCAGGCAGCATGGCCCGCAGGGTGACACTGGTGAGCATTCCCATCACAAGGCCCAGCACCAGCATAATCGGTGCATAGTAAAGGGACACTGCTGTGGAAAGGATGACACTGGCTCCCAGCAGCTGGCCGATGTTGTGGGCCAGCGCGCCGCAGACCGACAGGATGAACCAGGTAGGCCGCAGCGGGCAGTGATAGTAGAGCAGCCACATCACCAGCAGCGAGAGCAGACCGCCGCAGAGGGAAAGAAAACCTGCCGTCCAGCCGGAGACCAGAAAGACGAAGAACGCCTTCAGCACATCCAGCACAAGGGCCTGTTTTGGCCCCATGAAGAACAGGGCATACATCACCACAATATTCGCCAACCCCAGCTTCATGCCTGGCAAAAGCCCGGGGATGACCAATGTGCCCTCGATGAAGGAAAGCGCCATCGCCAGAGCAAACAGCAGACCTGAAAGGGCGATGCTGTGCGTTTTGTTGTAATTGCGGCGGTTATGAGGCATCATTGTTCTCCTTTGCAGCGGATTATTCTTCACCAGCAGCCTGTTCGTACTGCTCCTGCTCTTCCATCGCCTTTTCCCAGGTAGCAAACAGCTCTTCCTGATGGAAGCGCAGATCACTGAGTTCATCGCTCTTTTGGCGGAGTAGATCGGGGTCATTGTAGACCTCCGGGGAGTTGATCTCATTGTCAAGCTCCACTTCCCTTGCCCCGCATGCTTCCATTTCATCCTCGCAGGCCTTGATCTTGGCCCGCAGCTCCGCGCGGCGGCGGCGCTGCTCTTTGCCGTAACCGGCCTTGGCGGGCTGATCCCCGGCTTTTTCCGGAGCGGCAGCAGGAGCGGCACGGCCCATCAGGGCATCGTAGCTCGGATACAGGGTGGCCTTGCCATCTTCCAGATAGAGGATGGGACAGCCCAGACTGTTCATCAGATGGCGGTCATGGGTGACCATGAGCAGGGTCCCAGTGTATGCCATCAGGGCTTCGGTCAGGTTCTCGCGGGTGTAGATGTCCAGGTGGTTGGTGGGCTCGTCCAGAAACAGCAGATTGGGCCGCTCCAGCACGATCTCAGCAAAGCGCAGGCGGGCCAGCTCGCCGCCCGAAAGTGCCTCGCAGGGCTTGAACACTGTCTCGCCCCGGAAACCCAGCTTTGCCAGATGGCTGCGCACTTCCAGCTCCGTCATCCGGGGATACTTGTTCCAGATGACATCGATCACCCGGCCCTGTCCCAAACGGTTCTGCTGCTGGGCAAAAATGCTGGGCCGGGCTCCCGTACCCAGCCGTACCATGCCGCCAGAGGGGCGGCGCTTACCATCCAGCACCTGCATCAGGGTGGATTTGCCCGCACCGTTGGGGCCTGCGATCACCAGCCGCTGACCCCGGCAGACCGTGTAGGTAAAGGGTTCCAGCAGGGTGCGCTCCCCGATCCTGATGGTCAGGTTCTTCATCAGCACCAGCTCGTTCCACGGCTCCACATCATACTCAAAGCGGAACTTGAGCTGGTTTGTTTCATCTTTTGGCGCTTCCGTGATCTCCAGCTTTTCCAGCTGTTTGCGGCGGCTCTGGGCCATCTTGGTGGTGGAAGCACGCACAAGGTTGCGGTCTACATAATCCTGCAGCTTTTCGGCCAGTGCCACATCTGCATCGTGCTGCTTCTGGCGCAGGGCATCGGCAGCTTCCTTCTGGGGCAGATAGGCCGAGAAGTTGCCCTTATAAGTGGTCATGGTCTGGAAGGAGACCTCCCAGATCCTGGTACAGATATTGTCCAGGAAATAGCGGTCATGGCTGACGACCATCACGGCACCGGAATAGCCCTTGAGGTAATTCTCCAGCCATTCCATGGTGGCAAAATCCAGGTGGTTGGTGGGCTCGTCCAGAATCAGGACATCCGGCTTTTCCAACAGCAGCTTTGCCAGACGAAGGCGCGTCAGCTCACCGCCTGAAAGCACAGCGATATTCTTCGTCCAGGTATCCTGCGCAAACCCCATACCGGACAGCACCTTTTTGATGTTGACATCCATATTGTAACCGTCAGCGGCATCAATGATGTTCTGCAAGGCATCGTGCTGTTCCAGCAGAGAGGCATCCTCCGGGCTGGCGGCCATTCTGCGCTCCAGGATCTGCATCTGGGCCATGGCATCCAGCACATGGGCAAAGCAGGAGCGCATCTCGCCGTAGATATCCAACGTAGGGTCGAGCTTTGCATTCTGTTCCAGATAGCCCAGCGTTACACCATGGGTCACACTGAACTCACCCTCGTAGTCCGTATACTCGCCGGTCAGGATCTTCAGCAGGGTCGTTTTGCCTGCGCCGTTCTGGCCCACGATGCCGATGCGGTCCTCCCGTTCGACACTGGCCGTGACATCATGCAGGACGATCTTCTCGCCAAAGCTCTTGCCCAGCTTTTCCAAATGTATCAGCATTGTTCGTTTTCCAATCTCTCACACAGGCCGCACAGCATTACAGCTGGTGGCGGCGATTCTTCAGGCCCACATTGGCCAGTTCCTCCGGCTCCATCACCAGCGGGTAAAGCTCTTCCAGGCTGCTGATCTCATAGGTAGGAACGACCTTGCCGGGATTCTCGGCGTGGTTGGGGTTATACCAGCAGGTATCCAGCCCGGCGTTCACACCGCCCTGCACATCACTGCTCAGGCTGTCGCCCACCATTAGCACGTGCTCACGGTTTTCCACGCCCAGCGCACGGAGCGCGGCATCAAAAATTTTGCGGTTGGGCTTTTCGCTGTCCATTTTTTCAGAAACGAACACATCCTCCACAAAATCCAGAATGCCGGATTCCCGCACACGGCGGCCCTGCACCCGGTCAAAGCCATTGGTCACTACAGCCAATGTTGCCACTTCGGAAAGCTCCCGGAGCACGTCCAGCACGTTGGGAGATGCCAGGTCAGGGTGGGTAGAGAGCTGATCCAGATAGAATTTATTCATCTCCACACCGTTGCCTGCGGCATTCACTGCCTTCAGAAAGCGGGTGAACCGCTCCCCCATCAGCTTGTCCCGGCGGATCTGGCCCTTTTCCAGCTGCCGCCAGAGCTCTTCGTTGATGGTGCGGTAGGTCTGCACCGTCTCGGCATCCGGCTCAATGCCGTACTCCCGCAGGGTGTCAGCCAGCGCCTTGTTTTCCGCTGCATCAAAATTCAGCAGCGTATTATCAGCATCAAACAGAACACAATAGTATTTTGCCATGGTTCGTTACCCCTCTTTCATGCTTGTGTCATTTTCCGGGACGCTTGTCCCCGATCACCGGGGAATTTTTCCCAGATCAAAAGAACAGCGAGAAGCCAGCCCCGCCCCGGCAGAGCTGGCTTCCGGTTATTCCTGAACTATCTCATAGGTTTCATCATCGGTCTGCACCGGGGAATTGTCCGTGCACGGATCTTGCGCGGTGCAGGGTTTGTCAACGTTTCTGGGCATCTGCTCCTCGGTCACGCCGTTGTCCACATTCTCCCAGTCCATCTCATACCAGTCCACACTGCCATCGGTCACAGTTCCCTCACCGGGCAGCCCGGGGATCTTGATCTCTTCACAGAACATCCGGTTCCCTCCCTTCTGCCCAGCCTATGCAGGCAGACAGGAAAAGGTTTACCGGCTGGCCTCTGCTTCGGTGGAAGCGGAAGCCCCCTCTGCGGGTTCAATGTCGTTTTCAACCGAAGCGGAGACCGATTCACTGTTGGTCTGCTCTTTGGATTCCGTTTTGCTCTCAGAAGCAGCATTACTGGAGGACGAAGTACTCTCCGCCTTGCTCTCCGAGCTGCTGTGAGAAGAAGAAGTGCTCTCGCTCTTGGATTCGCTCTTACTCTCACTTTCCGCCGTGCTGTGAGAAGAACTGCTGCTCGTGCTCTCAGAGGTGGAAGCGCTGGACGAAGTGCTCTCAGACTTGCTGCTCTCCGAAGAGGACGAGGATGTACTGCCGGAAGAAGCAGAGGAGCTGCCGGAGCTTGAGCCGGAAGCGTGCTCCGGGTTGATCGTGATGGTCAGCGCATTGCTGACCACGGCGCAGTCGTTGTACACGACCACCGCATAGATCTTATAGCTGCCGCTGGTGATGGCCGAAGCGGACACGGTGACCGTTGTCTGGCCTGCGGCCTCCTTCACTTCCTGACCGTTGGCGAACCAATGCAGGTTTTCACTCTTGGCATATTTGCCCTCCAGCGCAGCCTTAAAGACATAGGAGCCGGCGGAAGCCTTGCCTTCCGAGATGTGAACGGAAACAGCTGCAAACACGGCTGTCACGTCCAGATTCTGCTTGAAACCGGTATCGGTACGGGTCTTGCTGGTCACGCCGTCGCTCCACTTGACGAACACATGGCCCTCCGCAGGGGTGGCCGTGACAGTCAGCGACTGGGATGCATCTGTGATGCCGTATGTCAGGCTGGTCTTGCCGCTCTCGTTCCCACAGCTCAGGGTGCCGCCGCCGCTCTTTTCCACCTGATAACGGGCCTCAAACTTGACGCTGGCAGTCTCAGAGCTGCTGACGCTTTCACTCTCGCTGGAAGAAGCGGGTTCTTCCGAGCTGGGGGCCTGCACCGCCGAGCTGGGGTTGGATACATATTCCAGTGTGCGGGTGGGGATATTATTGGTGTCCGGGCGGCGATCCTCGGTCTGGTAGGCGTGGGTGCGCAGATAGCTCAGCGCAGCCTTGAGACCAGCGCTCTTGAGGTGGATATCACCATCCGTGTAGTAATCCGGCTGGCCGTAGCCATTTTCTCCCTTGAGGACCTCCGCCGTATTCAGAAATCTGACCCCCAGCTGTTCACACATGTTGAGCAGCGCCATGTTAAAATCATCGATCTTGGCCTGATCCATGTGGGGGTAATTGGAGTGATTCTCCGGGATAGGAGGCACCGTGTTCACGATGATATCGGTGTAGGGGTAAGCCTCCTGAATAGCCTGCACCAGCGCGGTATAATTGCTGATAAAATCAGCCACCTCCATGCCGGTGTCATTGGTGCCAAAGGTCATCACGACACGGCGGGGCTTCATTTTTGCCACCGCCTGTGCGATGGTGTAGTGGGTGGTGTCATTCTTAAAGGTGACGATTCCTTCGTTCAGGGCCACCTGGGTGCCAATGCCCTCCTTGGCGCAGAACTGCTGCAAGGAGATCAGACCGTTGTTATACAGACGCACGGTGTTGGAGTCTCCCAGAAACAGGGTGCTGTCCAGATATTCCGTGCCCGCATCCGCTGTTTCAGTCAGCAGTGCACTGGAGGTGTTGTCAATCTGATAGTGATTGGCAAGATCTGTGCTTTCACCGTCCCCGGTGGTGTCCGTCGGCACGGAGTCTGCGGGTGTGCCGGGCGTTTCCGGCTTTCCCCGTTTGAGCAGGGTCAGGGTGATGCCTACGGTCAGCAAAGCCGCCAGTGCGCAGACCACACAGACCAGAACGGCCTGCCGCTGCAGCGATGTCATAGACTGTTTGTCCGATTGATTCTTATGATTCATGTTATATTCACCACTTATCCTATCGTTCAACCGTTTGCACGGCAGGCCAGGAGCTTGTCCGTCAGTTCTTCACAGCTTTCCGCCAGCAGCACCGGGCCAAAGGGCTCCAATTCTTCCCTGCTGCCGTAGCCATACAGGGCACCGGCGGCATCCAGCCCGCAATCAGCAGCACCGCGCATATCATCGTTGCGGTCGCCCACCATCAGCACCCGCTTGCCCTGTACACAGGGCTGGGTGAGAACATAGCGCACCACTTCCGTTTTGGTATCCCGGCTCTCATCCATGGATGCGCCGCCGATGAAATCGAAGTAAGGGGCCAGCCCCTGTTCTTCCAGAATGGGGGTCACGACCACAGTCGGCTTGGAGGTTGCAGTGCAGAGCACAAATCCTGCCTCCTTCAGGCGGCGCAGCATCTCTGCCGCACCGGGGTAGGCCGTGCCCTCATGGCTGCCCTTTTCGCGGTAACTTTCCCGATAGAGCTCGGTGGCCTCCTCGATTTTTGCAGGGTCAGAAAAGTGCTCTCCAAAGCTCTTGCGGAGCGGCGGCCCCAGATAGCGCCGCAGGTTCACACGGCTGACATCCACGCCCATCTTGGTAAAAACTTCTTCCAGTGTATTCAGGATGCCGGGGGCGGAATCGATCAGGGTTCCGTCCACGTCAAATAAGATCACGTCATAGTGCTGCAAGTTCGTTTCCCTCTCTTTCACACATATACACGGTATAGTATAGCACAGAATTGCGCTTTCAGCAATTCCAACAAATCGTTTTTGCACTTTTTATACAAATCGGTCACAATCTGGCCTTAAAACGCAAAATGCCTGCCCGCCAGAATGCGGACAGGCAGGGGGTCGTGCAGGCTTATTGGGCTGCAGCGCCGTTATCAGCGGAGGGATAATAGAGGTTATTGGAGATAAACTCCAGCTTTTCCTTCAGCACCAGCTCCAGATTTGCCACGGCGTGCACCATGTTGGTGGCCGAATCGTTCACTTCCAGCAGCTTGCACAGGTCGATCTCGTTCATGGCGAGTGCGGTTTTCATCTTCTGGCTCTCGGCGCAGAGGATGTGGCTCAGAGCACTTTCCTGCAGCGCGATACTTTCCATCAGATCGATCACAGCCTGACTCAGGGTAACACGGGGCAGGGCCGGACATTCCAGCGTGGTGGGACAATTGATCGTTGCCATAGGGGACTCATCCTTTCTATATAAGGTGTACCCCATCCTATGTCCCCTGCCGTGCAGCCGTTACTGCTTTTTCTCCTGTGCAGAGATCTTCTCAATTACGCTCTGGTAACCGCCGGTTCCGTATTGGATACAGCGATTGATACGGCTGATGGTCGCCGTGCTGATCTCTACCTCTTTCACGATCTGGTCATAGGTGCGGCCGCCAAGCAGCAGCTTTGCCGCCTCCAGCCGTTGTGCCATATCGGAGATCTCCTTTACTGTGCACAGATCCTCAAAAAAAGCATAGCACTCCTCCCGGCTCTCAAGGCTCAGGATGGCATCGAACAATGCATCTACGGTCTCGTTTTTTCTGGAATTTTTCTCAGTCATTGCGGTCTCCTCTGCGGCAAATGCCGGAACTTCTGACAGAAAGAATCATATCATATTATCACTTTAGCACACGAAAGTGTGAAAGTCAAGTCTTTTGCGTGAATCGTTTTCAATTCAACGTGTCCACAGTTTTCTTCTCTTCATAAATGAAATAAAATCACCTAAAATTTTTTGCTGGATTTTCTGTCGAATTAGCACATCCTCTGAACTGCTCCGAAATATATTGACAAATTATGAAAATGGGGATAAAGTATACACAATTTTCAGGCAAAGGAGCCACAGCGTGACCTCTTTGCCGCATGAAAAGCAAAGGAAAGAGGTAAAAGAAATGAACACGCTGGTCATCGTTTTGATCGCAGCCGTGTGTCTGTTTGGTGCTTACACCCTCTACGGACGCTGGCTGGCAAACAAGTGGGGCATCGACCCCACCGCCAAGACCCCTGCGGTCGTCCATGAGGACGGCCGGGATTACGTTCCCACCAACGGCTGGACCGTTTTTGCACATCAGTTCAGCTCCATTGCAGGTGCCGGCCCTGTTACCGGTGCCATTCAGGCTGCTGCCTTTGGCTGGCTGCCTGTTCTTCTGTGGGTCCTGCTGGGCGGCATCTTCTTTGGTGCTGTTACCGACTTCGGCGCTCTGTATGCTTCTGTAAAGAATGACGGCAAGTCCATGGGTATGCTGATTGAAAAGTATATCGGCAAGACTGGCCGCAAGCTGTTCCTGCTGTTCTGCTGGCTGTTCTGCGGCATCGTTATTGCAGCGTTTGCTGACATGGTCGCTGGCACCTTCAATGCTTATGGCGCGGACGGCGCTCTGGTGGACACTGCTCAGACCAACGGCGCTGCCGGCATGGTCTCCATCATGTTCATGGTCTTCGCTGTGGTCTTTGGCCTGATCCAGAAGAAGTTCAACTTCTCCGGCTGGAAGGAAAGCGTTATCAGCATCGTTTTCATCGTGCTGTCCTTTGTCATTGGCGCAAATCTGCCCATCATCCTGGGCAAGGCCGCATGGAGCTATATCACCTTCGTTTATCTCTTCTTTGCCCCCGTGCTTCCCATGTGGC
>ENA-OWOE01000745-OWOE01000745.1-gut-metagenome-genome-assembly--contig:-NODE-745-length-16703-cov-5.184590_pt1 | contig 16703 bp, 10 predicted proteins | sample MGYA00248254_ERZ651788 | MGnify/ENA primary metagenome ERZ651788 (study PRJEB26908, sample SAMEA4031709) | gut metagenome | biome: gut; feature: normal infant; material: stool | place: China | collected 2015... | reverse complement strand
TGCTCGTGCAGTGCCTGGGCAATGGGCAGCGCAATGGCGCAGCCCACGCCGCCGCCGACGACGCAGACGTTTTTCAGACCCTCGATCTCGGTGGCCTTGCCCAAGGGTCCCACAAAGTCATGCACGGCTTCGCCCTCTTTGAGGGAGTTGAGCTGCATGGTACCTGCGCCGACGACCTGGAAAATGATGGAAACAGTGCCGGCTTCGCGGTCAAATCCGGCGATGGTCAGGGGGATGCGCTCGGAGTCCTCCTTTGCGCGAACAATGATAAACTGGCCGGCCTTTGCCTTCTTGGCAATGAGCGGCGCATGGATGCAAAGTTCGGTTACGGTGGGGTTCAGCTCCCGCCGTTTGATGATAGTAAACAAAGCGATCTCTCCTTCTCTTTGTTTTTATAAATATACATTTATATTGTAGCGTATTTTGCGGGGAATGTAAAGAAGAAAGTTAAGGAAACGCGGGCGAGGAAACGGGAGAGATGAATCCCCCTACGGTTGGCGGAAAGTTCGCGGCCAAGGATGTAGGGGGCGGCGTCCCCGACGCCCCCGGAGGGGTCAAGACCCCTCCCTACGATGCAAAAGATGAGGGGGATACAATGGCAAGGCTGCGGGCCGGGCATGCCCGGCCCCTACGGACTACTGTGAACGGGTCGCGCACGAAAGGGGCGCGCGGGTGGCTGCCTCTCCCGTTCAGCCCCACAAAAACAAAAAACGAGACGGCCACTGCCCCGTCTCGTTTTTTCTTAAAAGAAGGAGAAAAACAGAACGTCTCGCCGGCGCCTGAATGCGAACGGAACCACCCCTCTACAAGTGATACCCTCCCTACGGATTCGGCAGGGCGCTCTGGTATTCTTCCTCTTTAGCTGTCGCTCGGAAGCTCTCGCTTTCGATGTACTTATAGTACTCCTTTTTTGTCGAATTTGCAAGATGCGTACTTGTACAACATGCTACATTTATACCACCTTGTTTTGTATAGTTTGCACAATCGTTCACGGATAATTCATACAAATAGTGCCCGGAGCGTTCAAAGCCCCGGGCGCAAGAAATATGCTGTTTTCAGACCGGAAAAGCGGGATTTCTCCGCTTATTCCACAGGAACGATCCAGCCCTTGGTGTCGGGCAGCTTGCCCCACTGGATGCCGGTCAGCGTGTCATACAGCTTCTGGGTCAGCTCGCCGATGTGGCCGCCGCTGATGTGGGCAACCTTGCCCTCCCAATCCAGCTCCTTGACAGGGGAGACAACGGCAGCCGTGCCGGTGCCAAAGACTTCCTCCAGCTTGCCCTCGTCGGCAGCCTTCATGATGTCGGCAATGGCAACACGCTCCTCATGCACCTTGTAGCCCCAGTCCTTCAGCAGCTCGATGATGGAGCGGCGGGTGACGCCGGGCAGAACGGTGCCCACGCAGGGGGCGGTGTAGATCTCGCCGTCGATCTTGAACATGATGTTCATGGAGCCAACTTCCTCGACGTACTTCTTCTCAACACCGTCCAGCCACAGCACCTGGGAGAAGCCGCGCTCCTCGGCCAGCTCGCCGGCCTTGATGGACGCGGCGTAGTTGCCGCCGCACTTCGTAAAGCCGGTCAGGCCCGGGGCGGCGCGGATGTACTCATCCTCAACATAGATGCGGACGGGATCGAGACCCTCGGCGTAGTAGGCACCGGAGGGCGCGCAGATGATGGCAAAGCGGTAATGCTTGGCGGCGTGAACGCCCAGGCCCACATCGGTAGCGATGCAGAACGGGCGGATGTACAAGGACGCGCCGTCGGAGTGGGGCACCCAGTCGCGGTCCACATCGACCAGCGCCTTGACAGCCTGCACGAAGTCCTCCGGCGGGATGGGGGGCATGCCGAGACGATCCGCGGAATCGTTGAAACGGTTCGCGTTGCAGTCGGGGCGGAACAGCTGGATCTTGCCGTCCGCGGTGCGGTAGGCCTTCATGCCCTCAAAAATTTCCTGTGCGTAGTGGAACACGGTGGTAGCCGGGTCCATCTCCCACGGGCCATAGGGGACGATGCGGGCGTCATGCCAGCCCTCGCCCGCGGTATAGTCCATCAGGAACATGTGGTCGCTGAACTTCTTGCCGAAGCCGAGCTTCGACTCGTCCTGCGGCTTTTCCTTCGGATGGGTCGTTTTGGTGATTTTAATGTCCAACATAATTTCACACTCTCCCTTTTATACTCAAGCGCACCGCCGCACAGCAGTGCGGGTGATGGTTAGGTTTATTATAGCGCTGTCGCGCGGCGAGTGCAAGCCCTTATTTACAAAATGTGTATTTTGTGTTGCAAAAAGCGCAATTTGCGTTTTCCCCGGCTTTCCACAGTTTTCAACAGCGCCGCTGTGGAAAATGTGGAAAATAAACGTTTTTTCTACGTAGATTTTCCCGGTTTTCCGCTTTTGAACGGGTCCGGGCGGCAGAGTTTTCCACGCTTTCCACGGAGTTTTCAACATTTCCACGGTGGATAACCGTTATACGCCGTGGATAACTCGGGGTGAATATACGGAATGTGAACGGGGTGTGAACAGAAAAAGCGTGCCGCTCTCTTTCCCACAAGAGAGCGGCACGCAGTCCAAACTCAATTTTCTTTTCGGTGCACCACAAACATCACCATGCTGAACACCAGCATGAACGCTGCCAGCCCTGCCGCAATCAGCAAAATCAGCTGGAAGACCTTCACGTTAAAGTTTGTCTGCAAATTCTCACGCGCGGCGGAGACCACATCCGAACCGGAGGAAACCGTCGATTGGGCGTTATTGGCCATCTCCTCGGCGGCGGTCAGTGCGGCTTGGGAGGCGTCGGTGTCGCCCAACGCCTCCAGCGCGTCGGCCAGTGCCTGCCCGCCCATGGCAACCAGACGGTCATTCGTCTCGCTCTTGATCTTCTCGTGGTTGACCGCGTTGGCCAGGTACTCGGCAAACAGGTCTGTTGCACCGCGCACGGCGGGGGCGTAGTCGTCCTTGATCTGCCAGCCCTTGACGGTCCACATACCGTTCATGTAGAACAGCAGCTGCATACCGGAATCCTCCAGCAGAGCACTGTACACGGCATCCGCAAAGGCCGTGCTCGAGGTATCCACCGTGCCGAAGCTCAGCGAGATGAACTCCTTGACGCGGTCATACTCGGTCAGATTCGCGTAGTAGCTGCGCAGCGCCTCGGCCAGGTCGGTGTCCTTTGTCACCTTGGAGCCGACGACGACGGAGTCGAGGTCCGCCCGCAGGTCCCCGTTGCTGAAGCGGCTCAGCGTGCCGTCATCGTCCATATTAAAGGAAGCGCGCATCGCCTCGGCGTAGCCCGCGGCATCGCCGGCCTGGCCGTAATACTGCCTGGCCAGCTCCTCACAGTCGCCGCCCCAGCTGCCCGTGATGGGTATGCCGTTGTAGACAAGGTTCATCGACGCCAGCAGGTGCCCAAAGTCGATGCTCTCTCCGTTGGGCAGGACGACGGTGCCCATATTCTGCAGCGACGCCAGCTCGGGGTCACTGCTGTTGACGCAGCTCTCAAACCCGGCGTCGCGCACACCGGCGGTCAGCTGCCAGATCGTGGTGTTGTACTCCCCCGTGCGGGTGTAGGCCAGCGTCAGCTCGATCGGGTCGGGCGTGTCGGTCTGATTGGCCGAGTACTCCCGCGCCAGCGCCTGTAGGCGGGACAGGCGGTCCAGCACCGTGTCGTAGTCCTCCGCATGGGCAGGCAGTGCCGCCGCGCAGAACAGCCCCAGCAGCACAAACAGCATAGCCAGCAGGCGGGGCATACGGTTCGCTATAGAATTCGTAGTCAAGCACCTCCGGTAAAACAGGACAAAAGCCGGGGCAAGGCTGCGCCTGCGCCCCGGGTCTGACTTTTTAACCAATTTGTAATCTTTAGTATACCACATCCGCCCCGGGTTTGTCACCTGTTTTTTTGTGTGTATTCTGTGCGTCTTGACTTTTTGCCCCGCATAGGTTTTAATAGAGACATTACGGAGGTAATTCTATGCACAAACAACCGCATAAACGCGCTTTTTATACCCTTGCAGGCTGCATTGCCGCGCTGGCGCTCTGCGTGGCGGCATCGCTTTTTCTGCTGACGCCCGCACCGAAAGCGCAGGACGTCACCATACCCGGCACGCGCGGGGACATTTACGCCACGGTACAGCTGCCCGGCAAGCTGGCCCGCGGGGAGGAACTGCCGCTCGTCGTGCTCTGCCACGGCTTTACCGGCAGCCGCAGCGGCGACGGCCACTTTGCGCCGCTGGCCGCCGATCTGGCCGCCCAGGGCATTGCGACGGTGCGGCTGGATTTTCCCGGCTGCGGCAACAGCACCGAGCCGTTCACGGCCTACACACTGCCCAACATGACCGACGACGTCGAGAGCGCCATCACCTACATGCAGCAGACCTACGGCACGGGCCGCACAGCGCTGGTGGGTCACAGCATGGGCGGACGGCTGGCCAGCCTCTACCCGCAGCGCAGGGGCGGCATCACGGCGCTGGCGCTGTGGAGCCCCGCCAACGGCGCGGGCCTGCGCGGCATGGAATTTTTGAACATCGACGACTTTTCCGCCGTGGAAGCGCTGGCCGCTGAGGCCGAGGCGAGCGGCAGCATCAGCACCTGGGGCGTCGATGTCAGCGGAACGCTGTTCACCGAGATGCGCGATTCCGACCCGAACGCCGCCCTGCGGGAGAGCGCCCTGCCGACACTTTTGACCTACACCGGCCATGAGGGCATTTTGAGCGACACGACCCAGGCCGAGACGATAGCCGCCGTCGAGAGCCTGCCCGACGGCAGGGTCGTACTGGAGCCGTTTGCCGAGGGGAACCACAACTATCTATCCGATGACACCGCCACCGCCGCCGCGCTGGACAAAGCCCTGCGGGAGACGACAGTGGCGTTTTTGGTGGAGTATTTGAAGTAGGACCGCCGCGCCTGCGAGGCCGACAGGAACGGGCACCTGACGAAGCCCTTTGAGACCGTGACCGGCTGAAAACATCGGCAAAATACAGAAAGAAAGCAAAAACCGCGGAGAAGCGCAAACTTTTCCGCGGTATTCTTATTGCAGATTTACCAGCACATAGTCCCCGCAATCGACAATCGCCCCCGCCCGGGGGTATCCCGGCAGGTCATGGGCGTCGGCGTAGGTCTGCGCCTGCTCATGCAGGGCAGCGCTGTGGGTCATGTCCAAAGCAAAGCCATAGTAGCGGAACAGGTGCTCCGCTGCCTGGCCGTAGACGTCGTCCACCTCGGAGAAGGCCGTGACCGACCAGTTCAGCACCGAGTTGCAGTTGGTCTCGACGTACTTGACGGTGTCGCCGCTCTCCCAGCTCGTGTGCTCACGGAAGAAGCGGTACAGTGGGTGCTGCATCGGGTCAGCCGTCGTGTACCGGGTGATATTCTCCCCCAGCGTGTAACGGCCCACCAGCACCACGGGCTTGTCGGTGCCGTAGTCGCGCACAAGCTCGGTGCCCAGAGTGCGCACCACAGCGGCCTCCTGCTCGGAGCGCTGGTAATCGACGGCCAGCAGATGGTTCAGGTACATGGCCTGGTGCAGACAGAGCAGCACCGCCAGCAGCTGCACGCTGCCCAGCAGCACAGCCCGCCGGGCCGCAGCGCGGCGCAGCAGCTCATACACGGCCAGCCCCGCCAGCGCCACAAACAGCGCAAACACCTGGCAGGTGCGGTAGGGCGAGTACCGCCCCTGCACAAACGACAGCAGCACCAGTGAGAACAACGTCCCCGCGCCGGTGAGCAGCAGCAGGGGCCGCTTTTTGCGCACCGCCAGCACGATGGCCAGAGCGACAAACACCGGCACCGCCACCGCCAATTCAGCAATGGGCAGGTAGAAACAGCCGCGCAGTGCGTAGTTAATCAGAATGCCCTTGACAAGCAGCTTTGCAAGATAGACAAATGGGTAGAACGCCCACAAAATTTCGGTGGCACCGTTGGCCGCAGCCTGCGGCAGCACAAGATGGATGCCCGACGTCACCAGCACGCGCAGGCAGAGCCCGCCGACCAGCGCCGCCGCGTACCACAGTCCCTCGGTCAGGACTGCCGCAAGCCGCGGGCGCTCGGCGGCCAGCAGCTGCTCCAGCGTTAAAAGCGCAAAGACAGCCAGCACAAACACCGCCGCCAGTGACTCATAGGACGAGCAGACCACCATCAGGCAGAGCGCCGCCGCGCCCATGCGCAGAGCCCTGCCGCGCCACGGCACGCCGGGCTGGCGCGCGTCCCACAGCAGATTCAGCGCAGCGGCGTCCAGCAAATAGCCGCCGCAGACGCAGACATTCGCGCCGCTGTACTCCCAAATTTCGTTCATCAGCGGGTAGGAGACAAACAGGCAGGCAAACAGCCCATAGCCGAACATGCTGATGCGGTCCTGCGCGGCCTTGCGCAGCAGCGCACAGAAGCTCACCGCCGCCAGCGCCAGCAGCAGCGCCGCCAGCAGGTCAATGCCAAAGGCATAGCTCGGCTCGGCCCTACCGTAGCCCAGCACCGCGGCCCAGAGGTTCATGCCGAACCGTCCGGTGGACAGCATGACGCCGCCCGTGCCGATGTAGCGGTCCCCTTCCAGCGAGTCAATGCTGACCCGTGTCGTGGCGATGGCATAGCCGTAGCTGAGCAGCAGGGTCAGCCCCAGCGCCGCGCGGAATTTCGCGTTTTTCAGGAAATAACCAAACTCCTGCTTCATGCCGGTCACTGGTCGTCCGGCCCAAAGTTGAGGCGTTCTTCCTCCACAACGAGCGGGCGGTTCATGATGCGGGTGTTCATAGCCATGACGTACTCACCCAAAAAGCCCAGGAACGCCAGCTGAATACCGCCCATAAAGAAGATGGCGATCATCGTCGGCGCGTACCCGGCGCGGAAGCTCTGCCAGAACAGCAGTTTGGCAATCAGATAGAACAGGCCGACCAGAAAGCTCAGCCCCGCCACCAGGAAGCCTGCGAACGTTGCAATGCGCATACCGGCCTTGGTGTAGCTGGTAAAGCTCAGCATAGCGGCGTCGTACAGGCTGTACCAGTTGTTGTGGGTCTTGCCCGCGCGGCGCTGGGGTTGGGTGTACTCGATTTCCTTGCGCTCGGGGCCCAGCTCGGCCACAATGCCGCGGATGAAGGGCGTCGGGTCCTTCAGGTTGCGCAGCGTCTGGATAAAGCTCTTGTCGTACAGGCCAAAGCCGGTGAACTGCTCGATCTGCTCGCAGCTGCTCATCTTCTTGATGAGCTTGTAGTAGCAGCCGCGCAGCCAGTACATGACCGGGTTTTCCTTGCTCTGGGTCTTGCGGCCAATGACGATTTTGTAGCCCTTTTCCCACTCGGCCACAAACCTGGGGATCATCTCCACAGGGTCCTGGAAGTCGGCGCACATCGTGATCGTGCAATCGCCGGAGGTGTGGATCATGCCGTAGTACGGGCTGTTGAACTGGCCGAAGTTCTTGACGTTGAAGATGGCCTTGACGTGCTTGTCCTCGGCGCAGATCTGCCGGATGATGGCACGGGTGCCGTCCTCGCTCTTATTGTCGATGAACAAAATCTCATAGTCGTAGTTCGGGCAGCTCTTGACCAGCTCATCGCGCACAGCCTCATAGATGGGGCGGGCATTCTGCTCCTCGTTGTAGCAGGGGATCATTACCGAAATCGTCTTTTTCTCACTCATTTTGTCTCTTTCCTTACCCACTCAATGGTTTCGCGGATTCCTTCTTCAAACGGGGTCGCGGACCGCCAGCCGGTGTCCTCCTGTAAGGCCGACGTGTCCGCCTGCAGGTGCATGACCTGCAGCGGGCCGTAGGGGACCTCCCCCAAGCCCAGCGGCAGCGCCGGGTCGATGGCGTCGCGCAGCGTCTCGATGTAGTCCTTCAGCGGGCGGGCCGTGCCGCTGCCCAGCGGGTAGACTCTGCCGTCCTGTCCGCTGACGGCCAGCGCGTAGAACGCAGCTGCCGCGTCGGCGGCGTACAGGTAGTCCCACTGCTGGATGCCCGCGGTCAGAGCGGGCTTCTCGCCGTGCAGCAGCTTACGGATGGTGCCGCTGATCATCGTGGCCGGACCGTCGTGCGGGCCGTAGACGCTCAAAATGCGCGTCCAGATGTGGGCCATGCCCAGCGCCTGGCACTCGACGCGGCTCATCTGGCCGGCGCACAGCTTGGCCATGCCGTAGCCGTTCTCCGGGAAGCAGGGGGTCTGCGCGGTCAGCACACCCTCCACGCGGCCATACTCGGCCTGGCTGCCAGCCCCGATAAAGACCTGGCAGCCCAGCTGCGCCGCGGCGCGGCAGGCCGCAATGGTGTAGCGGATGTTCTCGATCTGCGCCGGCATGTCGTTGCGGCCCGGGCCGATCGTATGCGCCCACGCAAAGTGGAAGAACGCATCGGCCTTTTCCGGGATCAGCTCCGGCAGCGCGGCCAACTCCGCCGCATCGCAGGGCACCACATGCAGCCGCGCGTCCTGCGGCAGCAGCGCCGCCCGCGCGCTACCCGGGCGGGTGACCGCGTAAACCGTCACGCCCTCCGCCAGCAGCTTTGCACACAGCGCCATCCCGATTGCCCCCGTAGGGCCAGTGATGATGGCGGTTCGGATTTGTCTTTGAATGCTTGCCATTTTTGAATCACGCACTCCCTTACACTTCCGGCATCAACGGGATGAACATCTGCTTTTCCAGCTCCTCACGCGGCAGGAAGGGGGCCAGGTCCTCCAACGGGGGGCTGACCAGCGTGCCGTCGGGCAGGCGCTTGGTGCTGCTCTTGGGCTCCCAGACCTGTTTCGTGTCGGTGAAAATCTCGCAGAAAGCCGGGCCGTCCAGCGCCAGCACCGTGTCCACGGCCTGCTTCATCTCGGCGTTGCTGTGGGCGCTGTAGTAGGGGTAGCCAAACGCCTTTGCAAGCTTTTCAAACTTCGGGAAGGACAGGTCGCCGCTCTCGGGGCCGATGCCGACCTTGCAGTGCTCCTTGAAAAGGTTGTTCTGCGTCAGGCGGATAGAGTGGTAACCGTTGTTGTTGATGAGGAAGATTTTGATAGGCAGCTTGTTCGTCAGGATGGTCTGCAGTTCCTGCAGGTTCATCATGATGGAGCCGTCGCCCTCAAGGCAGATCGTCTGGCGGCGTCCGCCGCCGATGCAGGTGCCAATGGCTGCGGGCAGACCGTAACCCATGCTGGCAATGGCGCTGTTGTTTGCCATCCGGCTGCCCTTCTGGATGACATACGCCTGGTTACCGACGACACAGCACGCACCGTTGGAGACCGCGGTCAGGCTGTTCTCCGGCAGGCGGCTGCTTAAATAGCGCACAAAGGCGTAGACGTTGGCAGTCTCGCCGTTTTCCTCCCACTGGCGGGGCAACACGGCGGGGTAGTCGCGTTTCCAGCGCTGGCAGGTGGCCAGCCACTCGCCGCCCGCGTTCACGGGGGCCGCGGCGGCCTTATCCAGCTTGGTCAAAAAGTCTTTCGCGTCGGCCCAGACCGGCATTTCGACGTGCAGGGTCGGCTTTTTCAGCTCGGCCTGGTCAATGTCCACCATGATGACCTCTGCCGCGCGGGCCCAGGTCTTCCAGTTGTAGCCGACCTGTCGGATAGAAATGCGCGTTCCTACGGCCAGAATCAAGTCTGCGTTTTGGATAGCCCAGTTGCCCGGGCGGTCACCCATGTTGCCGGCGCGCCCGCAGTACAGCGGATTGTCATCCTCGATGAGGTCCACGGCGTTCCAGTAGGTGACGATGGGGATGTTGAGCTTTTCCGCCACGGAGCGGAACGCCGCATACCCGCCGGACAGGCGGATGCCATAGCCCGCGTGGAACACTGGCCGTTTGGCGTTCTTGATTTTTTCCAGAATCGTCCGGATCGTGGCGTCGTCCACCGACGGGGGCAGCTGGGCGTCATCCTCGGCGGGGTCGTAGCCGCGCAGCTCGTCAGTCTCGATGTAGCCGCCCTGGAAGTTGACCGGGATGTCCAGCCAGACCGGGCCGGGGCGGCCCGTTGTAGCCAGATGCCACGCCTTTTCCAGCAGGTAGCGAATGTCCTTGGGGTCCTCCAGCATGGCAGCGAACTTCGTCATGTACTGGACGGACTTGGTGATGTCGTACTCCTGGTCGCCCATGGCGCGCAGCGGCGTACCGGTGTACTGCAAGGCGTACCGGGCCGTGGTGTCATAGCGCACCTGGCCGGAGACAATGAACATGGGTATAGAGTCCAGCCAGCCGCCCACGACACCGGTCAACGCATTGGTACCGCCGGGGCCGGTGGTCACGCAGACCGCCGCGATCTTATTTTCCAGCCGGGCGTAGGCTTCCGCCGCAATGGCGCAGGCCTGCTCATGGTGGTTGTAGGTCACATGCAGCCGGGGGTTATGGCCCAGCGCATCGTTCAGGTGCATAGCGCCGCCGCCCACGACGGAGAAAACATCCGTCACACCGCGCGCCGCCAGAAAGTCCGCCACATAATCCGCTAAACGCTGTTTCATTTGATTGTCTGCCTTTCTTATTTTTCTGCTTCAATTACGATGGCACATCGAAAACCGGATGTCCATCCGTTCCCTGTTTCCACCGTACCAACTCAATTGTTGTTTCTTGGTCATTATCTTCAGTACCATCGCTCTTTTGTAGTTCTGTACCTATCGAATAAATAGAATCATTCAATCGTTGTACCAATATTCCATTTTTCATTGTTTCTTCCGTACAATATGTAATTCTGACATCATCTGTACTTTGTGTATCGAAGTCCTGACTATTTTTTTCCTTAACGGAATAAACGCTTTGTACCTCTTTATATTGGTTAAAGCTCAATACATCTGCACTATCCGTACCATGTATCAACCCTACGCTAAAGCAATTTCCGACAGTTCCTACAAAATTATCGGCGATACCGCCTGCACGTATTCCATCCATAGAAATATCTGTATAGCAGTTAATTATTGCTGCTGTATCTTTAACGGCATGGCTTGCAATTCCACCGATATAAGCGCCTGTGATATTTCCACCTTCTATTCCCAGATTATATACTTTACCGCCAAGTCGTCCAAATAAGGCTGCATTATCATTCGTTTCAATCTTTAGATTGCGAATCACATGGCCGGCAGCATTGTATGTGCCACAGAAATAGTTGTTACCGGAATATTCACCGATTGGCGTAAAATCTTGATTGGCGAGGTCTATGTCCGCTGTTTGTTCGATATATTGACCGCCAAAAGTTCTCCCCTCATTTACCATCTTACTAAACAAGCGCAATTGTTCAGCAGTATGTAATTTATAGGGGTTATCAATTGTGCCATCACCACCATCAAACGCATCAATCAGATTCACATTACGATTGTCTTTCTGAATCCAAAGTGTAAGTTCATTATTTCCTGTAGTGTAATTGCCGATAAATTCATACCCATTAGCATACGCAAAATCATACAAAAAGTCTCTCATCTTTCTGGTTCCGGATGCTTGCCCCTTGCGAAATGCGCTTTCATGGGCCTCATAGACATCATCACCCACATTGTACATAAGGATTGCCTTGGGTGGTGATTCTTTTAGAATATCAATGTCTGCTTCTACTGCTTCATCCGTAGACACATCAAACCATTCTACTTTAGAGCGTACCCCCGGATCCCAGCGGTCACATAAACTATAAAATATGGGAATTTGCGGGAAGCAGTAGATGGTTTCATCTTCCTGCACTCCCTCTGTTATTTCCTTGCAGATTTCCTCATACACAGCCTTTGTATCTGTAGATGCCCGAATTTTGCTCAGCAGCGGAACATCTCCTATATTGTTCTCACTTGCCCAAAAATCTGCTTCATCTGCTCCCCACCAATTATAGGTATTCACCATCTTTTTGGTGCAAGATTGAATCGTTAAGCCGATGCAAGCGACTACCGCTACCACCTGTAATATCTGAAGCCACTGATAGCTTAGTCCATACAGAATAAATGCAACAACAAATGCCACTCCTGTTGTTGCCTGTCCCTCTGCTAATCCACCGGAATTTCCACAGCCCCAAGATATTGCCACATAAGAGCCTGCCAGTGTAAACCACAGCAAAAATGTCTCTGCGTTTTGCTGTTTTTTAATGATATTATAGAGAAACCAAAAACCAAACAACAAAAAAGCCGGAAATACAATCTCAAAAAAGAAATACGGTGTTACTGACTTCCAATCCGAAATTGCCACTGCCATGTCTTTGTGGCGAACAGCCATAACCAATAGCAATCCTATTGCCAGCAGGTACCCCCCCCCGTGTATATCCGCAATCTTACTCCATGCGCCATTTGCATCATGTCGTGCCACCTTGTTTTTATGTTCTGCTATGGCAAGGGCCACCATCAAAGCCACTACAACAAGTAAAACAACACTGGCCTCCGGCATCGCATTTTGGAATAAGTTCCAGTTATTGGGCACCCAGTTAAAGAGAATTGCAATCATACCGCCTTTTGCGCTAATTGCGCCTCCGCCCGTCATGGACAAATATCCTTTCAATCCCCCAGTTACGGCCAGCAACAAATAAATTGCACCTGTTACTGCTACAATAGGCAATAAAAATTGCATTAAATTTTTTACAATTGCTTTTATGGACTGTTGAAAATACACGCCTAAGTAAATAATTAGAACTATTGTATATGCCCAAAAAATCAATCCAACATTTTGTTTTACATTTATGAAGAGGGAATTGAAAAGGCCACAAAGAAAAAGATTTACTTTTACGCCTTGATTTTCGCTGTGCTGCATTGCTTTGACAGCGCGAATCAAGAATAAAACGGTAAAAACAGCAAAAATATCCATAAGTCGGATGTAGTCATAAAAAATCCGAACTGCTTCTGACTGTAGATACATAACCGCTGTAACGGAAGTAATTGCAGCAATCCACGCCTTTTTTCTTCCAACAATTTCTGTAATAAACAAATATACCCCTAAGGCGATTATTGCAAACATTAGGATGCCAACACACCGCAGTGTCAAAATATCATATCCGAAAAAGCGCGTGACAAACGCAATAAAATAAATGTAGAGCGGCGAAAAAAGATATTCAAAATCTCTGTAAGGCAGCAAACCTTTTTCGTTTATAAGTTGCGCATAATATGTATACCATCCCTCCGCGAAAGGCATTGTTTTGTTACACATCAGCGCAACATAAAATGTTGCAACTGCAATAGTCAGAACCATAAATATATAATATCTTTTACCCGTACAATTCAAACGTTTTATCATTTTTCATCCTTTTCAAACTGAAAGTCGCATCTTTCTTACTTTTCCTTAAATGTCCACAGCTTATTGATGATAAAATTCAATGGAATTGTCACCAACAGGTTTACAACCGGTGCAATAGATTTGCTGACTGCAAAGAAAGTTACTTCAATCCAGAGCAGAACATTGGACAAAATCGACGTTCCTCCGTAACTCACATAGGTTTTTCCCAGCCGCTTGAGCTTGCTGCGCCAGTCATTGGCGTTGCCGGTAAAGACAAACTTGTCATTCCAGAAAAAGGCGTTGGCAATACTCAGAATCGTGCCCAGAATGCTGCCGACCATATACAGATCCGGGCTGATCCACAGGAAGATATAGTAGACCGCCATGGACACAGCTGTGTTGCTTACGCCCACCAGACCGAACTTGATGAACTGCTTGAACAGCTCCACAAATTCCTCTTTATTTTTTGCGCCCAGCAGGGCCAGCAATTTCTGCATAGTATATGTTTCCTTCCGTTATTCGGTTTCCTCCACAGCACCCTCACTGGTGACCGCCAGGTTTGCCACCGAGAAGGTGCCATTCTTGCGTGAAGAAGCATCATAGACTGCCATCGGGCCGTCATAGCTCACATCGATTTGGGTCTGGCCGGGGGCCACATCTACCGTGTAGCACACGGTCTGCCCCTCATGGTCAATCTTAATATCCGTCTGCTTCTGCTTCCCGGTTGTACCATCAGCATCTTCCAGATTCGGTGCTTCAAACGTCATCGTATAGGCGCGCTTCAAATCCATGCCGTAGCCTGTCTGGAACGTGACCGTCATCCTTTGCGTAAATGGCGCGTGGTTGTAAATCATAATATACGCACCGCGGCCGCTCCATGTTACCTCTACCGGGTTGCCGTCGCTGTCCTGCACGTCCTTCTGCTGGATGCCCTCGGCATCCAGTCGGCCGTTATAGCCGTAGTCAAAGCCCCAGTTGTGGGTGCGCTGCCACAGCTGCTGGCCGCCCACACCGGCCACCGCCACACAAACGGCCAGCAGCACCGTGGCTGCCGGGTGTCCGTGTGCCGGCTTGACCGGCTTTTCCGCACAGCGTACACGCACCCCCTGCACCGTCTGGACAAAGCACCAGACAATGAGCAGCAGCAGCATGACATGACAAATCGTGTTGCGCGGTACAAAGGACGGCTCCATCTGATCCCGCCGGAACAGCGGCAGCGGCAGCACCGGCACCATCAAGGCCAGATAGGGCAGCACGTTGTCACTGCGCAGCTCACGCTCCTGCTCCATAAACAGGAACAGCGGAATCAAAAACAGGCACCATACATAATCATACTGGGACTGGAACATCAGCATCGCCAAAATGATTGCTGTGATGCGTTTCCACTCCTTATCCATAAAAAAGCTGCACACCAGCAGCACCGCTGCCAGCACAATGCCCAGCAGTGCGTAGCTGCCATAGCCCAGCTGCGTGCCCAGCAGCTTGTCCACCGCATGTCCGGCCTCTGCCAAAATGTTGGAGAAACCGTTGCCGATCCACGGTTCACCTCTGCTGCCGCTAAAATCAAACAGTACACGGAACCATAGTGTCAGGCCAAACAATCCTTCATTGAAGAAGAACAGCGGGAAGCACAGGCAGACAACACCGTACAGCACCGTGCGCACCGCGGCCAGATAGTTTTTATCGCGCAGCAGCAGCACGCCCAGAAACGCCGGGTACAGCTTGAAACCGGCGGCAATCGCAAGTGCCAGACAGGCCAACTCCCGCAAAAGTGGGTTTTCTGAATTGCGGTACAGGATAAAAAATGCCATTAACGGCCAGCACAACAGCAGAATATTGCCGCGTTCCAAGCCGTACAGTACCCCATAGCTGAACACTGCACAGAATGCCAGCAGCTCTTTCCGCCCCCCGCAGCTGCGCGTCAGGCGTTCTGTCATCGATACAATTCCTAAGACCACCACGATAACAAAGACGATAAACAGCATCATCGTCGCTTGCTGTAGACGCAAATCCCGTTCTGTTCCCTTCATGTTGAGAGACGAGATAAACGATTCCGTCCACGTAGCTGATTGTGTCTTTGGCACAAGCAAATACAACACATAGAAAAACAGATTTGCAAGCGGCGGGTACAGCGTATCGAACTGTCCGTAGGGCATACGTCCACGCATATACTCAATACTATGGAAAAAGTCCATACCGGTATCGGTGACATCATAAAAGAAGAATCGATGCAGCAGCGCACCACGGCTGGCCAGCAGGGCAAGCAGCAGCACCGCCAGACAGGCCACCGTCGCCCAGCAGTAGATCTGCATAGGCGTCAGCCGCCTGTTTTTGTCCAACCGCAGTCCGGGTGCGCGGGTTGTTTTCACTTTTTGCTGCATCATAGGGGTCCGTACCTCGTTGTCAAAATTTTACTGATTCACAGCCTCGATAATCGTCTTGGCCATGTAGTCGATCATCTCGTCGGTCATGCCGGGGTAAACGCCGACCCAGAAGGTGTTGTTCATGATAAAGTCGGTGTTGGTCAGCTCGCCCACCACGCGGTAGGCGTCGGTGCCGCGGATCTGGTCAAAGCAGGGGTGCTTGATGAGGTTGCCGCTGAACAGCAGACGGGTCTGCACATTGTGGCTCTCCACATAGCGGGTCACGGCGTTGCGGTCCAGACCGCTCTCCGGCTTGACGGAGATCAGGAAGCCGAACCAGGACGGGCGGCTGTTGTCAGCCGGCTCCGGCAGGATCAGTTTGTCGGCGGCGGGCTCCAGCGCGGCGCGCAGGCGGTCCCAGTTGTGGCGGCGGCGCTCAATAAAAGAGGGGAACTTCTTCAGCTGCTCGCAGCCGATGGCGGCCTGCATGTCGGTGACCTTGAGGTTATAGCCAAAGTGGCTGTAGACGTACTTGTGGTCGTAGCCCTTGGGCAGCTCGCCGAACTGACCGTCAAAGCGGTGGCCGCAGAAGTTATCCTGGCCGGAGGGGCAGATGCAGTCGCGGCCCCAGTCGCGGAAGGAGAGGATCAGGCGGTTCAGCAGCGGGTTGTTGGTGTAGACGCAGCCGCCCTCACCCATCGTCATGTGGTGCGGCGGGTAGAAGCTGGACGTGCCGATGTCGCCCCAGGTACCGGTAAAGCGGGTCTCGCCGTTGATGGTGTACTGGGTGCCCAGCGCGTCGCAGTTGTCCTCGACCAGCCACAGGTTGTGGGCGTCACAGAACGCCTTGACGGCGGACAGGTCAAACGGGTTGCCCAGCGTGTGGGCGATCATGACAGCCTTCGTCTTGGGGGAGAGGGCTGCCTCGAGCTTGGTGACGTCGATGTTGTACTGGGGCACGGTCACATCCACAAACACGGGCACCGCGCCGTACTGGATGGCCGGGGTCACGGTGGTGGGGAAGCCGCAGGCCACGGTGATGATCTCGTCGCCCTTCCTGATCTGGCGGTCACCCAGCTCGGGGGCGGTCAGCGACATGAAGGCGATCAGGTTGGCGGAGGAACCGCTGTTGACCAGATGGGCGAACTTAACGCCGATCCACTTGGCAAATTCCTTTTCGAACCGGGCGGCAAAGCGGCCCGTCGTCAGCCAGAAGTCCAGCG
>ENA-OWOE01000724-OWOE01000724.1-gut-metagenome-genome-assembly--contig:-NODE-724-length-17264-cov-9.806191_pt1 | contig 17264 bp, 14 predicted proteins | sample MGYA00248254_ERZ651788 | MGnify/ENA primary metagenome ERZ651788 (study PRJEB26908, sample SAMEA4031709) | gut metagenome | biome: gut; feature: normal infant; material: stool | place: China | collected 2015... | reverse complement strand
GCATCGCCGGCCTCGATCATCTGAGCAGCCATGTTCACGCAGTTCAGACCGGAGCCGCAGACCACGTTGACGGTGACGGCAGGAGTCTCGATGGGCAGGCCAGCCTTCAGGGAAGCCTGACGAGCGACGTTCTGGCCCAGACCAGCCTGGATGACGCAGCCCATGTAAACATGATCGACCTGCTCGGGTTTCACGTTAGCACGGTCCAGGGCCTCCTTGATGACGATGGAGCCCAGCTCTGCAGCAGGGACGTTTGCCAGGGTGCCGCCAAACTTACCAATAGCGGTACGGCAAGCAGATGCGATAACGATTTTCTTCATGTTAATAGCCTCCTGAATTTATATGTTTCGGGGTTTCGTAAAACTATTTATCAAAAAGCCCAAAGGCCTTTCTGCATTATAAAAGGTATCAGAACATCTTTCCTTCCGCCCGGAGCTGCTCCACTTTGGCGTGGATGGCATTCTCTACGTTGGGCGTCACGAACTTGGAGATGTTGCTGCCGTAGCGGGCAGCCTCCTTGACGATGGTGGAGGAAAGGTAGCTCCACTTGATGCTGGTGGCAAGGAACATCGTCTCGATGCCGGGCATCAGTGCGTGGTTCGTCTGGGCGAGCTGTATCTCGTTTTCGAAATCCGTCACCGCCCGCAGGCCCCGCACCATCACCGAAGCGTGGCGCTTCTTGGCGAACTCCACGGTCAGGCCGTCGAAGCTCTCCACCGTCACATTCGGGATGTCCTTGCAGCACTCCCGCAGCAGCGCCACCCGTTCTTCTACGGTGAACAGAGGGTTCTTTGCGCTGTTGATGAGCACTGCCACAATGAGCTGGTCGTTTATCTTTGCAGCTCGCTTGATGATGTCGAGGTGTCCTCTCGTGACCGGGTCGAAGGACCCGGGGTAAACTGCTGTTGCCATCGGTATGGTCTCCTTTATTTGCGCGCTTTGGAAAAGCGCATTTGGTGTTGCCATGATAGCACTTTTCAGTTTCTGCTTCAAGTACCAGGCCGCATCGCCATCGCAATATCGTTAATTTTTAGTCAATCAACGTCGCACTGGGGCGCATCATCTTGGTACACCCTTAGTAAACCATATCGTCAAAATTTTATCAAGTACTTTTTCGAAAAAAATTGTTTTTGCTATACCAAACAATCGCCACAAATACCTAAGAAATTTAGTTAAATTGTCCTGCGTGGCATTTTTTCGCGGAAGAGGGCTTGATTATAATGTTTGTTAATGTTATAACTAAGCTGTGCAGGTGTGTCGCTGCCGGAGGCTTCTGCCCTGCCGACCCCAAGGATACCGCCGGGGTGTGATAAGACAGTGTCCGGACTGGGAAAAACCGGTAAATTTCCGGCTAAGATTTTGTCCCGTAGAATTGTAAATAATAAATTTACAATTCTTTTATGTTCTTAAAGGAGAGGATGGTTTATAATGGATTTCATGGAAATGTATGCCCAGAAAAAGATGACTGCCGAGCAGGCTGCTTCTCTGGTCAAGAGCGGCGACTGGGTGGATTACGGCTGGTGCGTCAACACCCCTGTGGCCGTGGATGCCGCCCTTGCCAAGCGCCTGCCCGAACTGGAAAACGTCAATTTCCGCGGCGGCATCCTGATGTGGGTGCCTGAGATCTTCCAGATCGACGACCCCGCTGCCCACATGACCTGGAACAGCTGGCACATGGGCGGCATTGAGCGCAAAGCCATCGCACAGGGCTTCTCGTTCTACTCCCCAATCCGCTATTCGGAGCTGCCCCGCTACTACCGCGAGAGTCCCGACCCGCTGGACATCGCCGTCTTCCAGGTGACTCCGATGGACGAGCACGGCTACTTCAACTTCGGCCCCAGCGCTTCCCATCTGGGTGCCGTCTGTGAGAAGGCAAAGAAGATCATCGTGGAGGTCAACACCAATATGCCCCGCTGCCTCGGTGGTATGGAAAACTGTGTCCATATCTCCCAGGTCACCGGCATCGTGGAGGGCGACAATCCGCCCATCGGCCAGATGGCCGCTGCCGGCCCCGCCTCCGAGGTCGATCTGAAGGTCGCAAACCTCGTCGTGCCGCAGATCCCCAACGGTGCCTGCCTGCAGCTGGGCATCGGCGGTATGCCCAACGCCATCGGCAGCCTCATCGCCCAGAGCGATTTGAAGGACCTGGGCGTCCACACCGAGATGTATGTTGACGCTTTCGTGGACATCGCCAAGGCCGGCAAGATCACCGGCGCACACAAGCAGCTGGACAAGGGCCGTCAGGTCTACGCCTTCGGTGCCGGCACCCAGAAGATGTACGACTACCTCAACAACAACCCCGAGTGCATGTCTGCTCCCGTCGATTACACCAACGATATCCGCAGCATCTCCGCACTGGACAACTTCATCTCCATCAACAATGCGGTGGACATCGACCTGTTCGGCCAGGTGAATGCGGAGAGCGCCGGCGTCAAGCACATTTCCGGTGCAGGCGGCCAGCTGGACTTCGTGCTGGGCGCATACCTTTCCAAGGGTGGCAAGAGCTTCATCTGCCTGTCTTCTACCTTCTTTAATAAGAAGACCGGTCAGCTTGAGAGCCGCATCCGTCCCACGCTGGAAAACGGCAGCATCATCACCGATACCCGCGCCAATCTGCATTACCTCTGCACTGAATACGGCTGCGTCAACCTCAAGGGTCTGACCACCTGGGAGAAGGCCGAAGCCCTCATCAATGTGGCACACCCCGACTTCCGCGAGGAGCTTATCAAAGAGGCCGAGAAGATGCACATCTGGCGCCGCAGCAACAAAATCTAAACATCGCCGTACCGGCTCCTGCCGTCTGCGGCAGGAATGGAGTCACACATGATGGACAAAAAACCGCACATCAAGCCCTATGTCTACGGAATGCTCGCGGGCTTTGGTGCGATAAGTCTAAGCATCCTGTTCTTCTTCTTCATCTACCGCTTCGACGGGTTCGGCGACGCGGTCTCCAAGGTGACCGGCATCCTGATGCCCTTCATCTATGGTGCCGTCATCGCCTATCTGCTCAAGCCGGTGTGCAACACCATTGAGGGCTTTCTACACCGCATCTTCCCCGAAAAGCTCCACAGCATGGCCAATATGCTTGCCATTGCGGCGACGCTGCTGTTCGGTGTGCTGGTGGTCTATGCCCTCGTGATGATGGTGGTGCCGCAGCTCATTACGAGCGTCACCTCCCTCTACTACACCGCGCAGACCAGCATCACCCGGTTCATGCGGTGGGTGAACACACAGGAAATCTTCTTGGATAATGAGACACTGATGGGCTATTTCAACAATGCCTACGATGCCATTGCTGACAACCTGACCACTCTGCGCACCACCCTGCTCCCCTCGCTGCAGAATATACAAGGCATCCTGAGCGGTGTGGGCGTCGGCGTCATGAGTGTGGTGACCTGGTTCAAGAATCTGCTCATCGGCCTTATCGTCGCTGTTTACCTGCTGGCCAGCCGCAAAAAGTTCGCCAAGCAGGCCAAGATGATCCTCTACAGCGTCGTCAAGCCCCACTGGGCGCAGCTCATCCAGGAGGAAGTCCTCTACGCAGACAAGATGTTCGGCGGCTTCATCAACGGCAAGATCATGGACTCCGCCATCATTGGCGTGCTCTGCTACTTTGCCTGCATCATCTTCAAGTTCCCGAGCGCGCTGCTGGTGTCGGTCATCATCGGCGTCACCAACGTCATCCCCTTCTTCGGCCCCTTCATCGGTGCCGTGCCTGCAACGCTGCTCATCCTCATCCAGAGTCCCATCAAGGCCCTCTGGTTCGTGCTCTTCGTTCTGGTGCTCCAGCAGCTGGACGGCAACGTCATCGGCCCGAAGATCCTGGGCAACACCACCGGCCTTTCGAGCTTCTGGGTGCTCTTCTCCATCCTGCTGTTCGGCGGTCTGTGGGGCTTCGTGGGCATGATCGTGGGTGTGCCGCTGTTCGCCGTCATCTATGACGTCATCAAGAAGCTGGTCTTCCACGGCCTGCGCCGTAACGGCCAGCTCGACCAGATGACCGTCTACCACGACGAGTTCGGCGATCCCGGCGACCCGGCTCCCGCACCTGTAGAAGATGAAGGGACGGAAACCGAAATCGTCATTGATTCCGGCGAAGAATAAAATAACAAGATAAAGCCCCCATCCTCCCGGCTGCCTCAGCCGGTGAAGATGGGGGCTTTTCTGCGCATTTTTATCTTTGAAAGACCGATAAAGTCATTTCGCTTGAGCAGTGGAATGAGCCGGTTCCCAGTCCTTGTAATTCTCGTACCGGCTCTCCCTGAGGGTGACGTGCGACCAGATCTCGTCGGCTACAGGCTGCCAGTCGGCAGCATATGCACCGCATTTGTCGCAGAGATGGTCTACGCTCTCGGGCGACTGCAAGTCGGTGCTGTGAGCACCGGTGTCATGCACCATCTGGCGCAGAAGCTCGGGGTTTTCCAGCATCGGGCAGGGACGCAGATGGTTTTTATTGAAGGGCTGGCCGTTGTGGTAGGCCATGAAGAGCGGGCTGCGGAGAATATCGAGGATGCTGCTGTCGTGGATGTTGGCGTTGGAATAGTGGATAAAGACGCACGGCTCTGCATCGCCCGCCGAATTGATATGAAAATAGTTGCGTCCGCCTGCGATGCATCCGCCCACAAACTCGCCATCGTTCTGGAAGTCCATCGGATAAAACGGAATATCGCTTTTTTCTGAGCGAAGATACCGGATGCGCCCGATCATGTACTTGCGCTGAGCAGGCGTGGGCATCAGCTCCGGCGCAGCCTCGTTGCCTACCGGCATATAGTGGAAGTAGAATCCGAAGTGCGCGCCCTTGTCGCAGAGCATCCGCATAAAGTGGTCGCTGGTGACGGCTTCGAGATTGTCTCTGGTATAACAGATGGAGGTGCCAAAAAGGATCCCGTGGGCCTTGAGCAAGTCCATCGCATTCATGACAGCGGCATAGTGGCCGTCGCCCCGCCGGGCATCATTGGTAGAGGGAGTTCCCTCGATCGAGAGCATGAAGGCGATATTGCCCAGTTCTACGACCTCTTTGCAGAACGGCTCATCGATGAGGGTAGAGTTCGTGTAAATCGCAAACTGCACATCGTTGTGCTTTTTTGCCAGACGGAGAATATCCGCCTTCCGCACCAGAGGCTCGCCGCCGGTGAGCATATAGAGATAGACCCCCAGCTCCTTGCCCTCAGTGATGATCTTGTCCATATCCTCAAAGCTGAGGTTGTTTTTGTGGCCGTACTCGCCCGCCCAGCATCCCACGCAGTGCATATTGCAAGCCGAAGTGGGGTCGAACAGGATCAGCCACGGGATATTGCAGTGATACTTTGTGCGGTTTTCGCGGATGGTCTTTGTCCCCCGGAAGAACGCCTCATAGCCAAGGTTGAGCGCCGTGGTGCGTGCCACGTTGGGCGCGGTCTGGTCGAGCACACAGTTGATAAGCTTCGACCACTTGCTGTCCGCATCGGTCAGTACTGCGCGGGCGTGCTCATACGTCTCCTCGCTGAACGAGTCGCCATAGAACTGCTTGGCGACGTCCACCATCTCGGCAAACGCCTTCTGACGGTCTTTGCTGACATGAGCCAGTGCCACATCCACCATCGTTCCGACAGCGGCACGCTGTACCTTATGGTTCAACGACTCCAACGCGATACTCATAAAAGTCTGCCTCCTTGTGTGGGTCTTTGCCAGCCCTTTGTTTTGACAATACTTTAACATTTTTCCAACAAAGGTTCTATAAACAACAAAAGCAGGGTGATAGTTTTTCTATCATCCTGCTCTGCCTGTTCAGATTTTTATCAGTCGTCGGTTTTTGATGCTCTGCCGTCGGTGCTGAAGCGCAGCAGCGCCCGCTCCAAATCACCGTGCATCATAGTGTTGAGCCGTTCGGCCATGATGGCCGGTTCGGTCTTCATATCGCGGCGTATCCATTCCAGCACCATGCCCACAAAGCCATACTTATAAAAATCAATGATGAACTGCTTGTCCTCTTCCTGCACCGGGATGTTTTCACGCTCTATAAACATCCGCAGCAGAGGGTCAAGCATTTTATAGAGATACTGCTCCACCTGTTCCCGGCTGATGGAGCGGTAGACATTCAGCACCAGCACCCGGTTGGCCTGCACCTTTTCCAGCATATCGCGGAAGGCGTCGCTCCACGTCTCAAAGTCCTGATGGCCTTCCAGTGCCTCTGTGGCATCCTCCACCAGGATCCAGTCCACCAAATCGTAAATATCCTTGAAATGGTAGTAAAAGGTCATGCGGTTCACACCGCAGTCCTCGGTAATGTCGTTTATCGTTATCTTATTCAGCGGCTTGCGGAGCAGCAGCTTTTTGAGCGATGCTTCCAGCGCGCGTTTTGTCGTCTGTGCCACGAGAATGCCCATCCTTTCGCGTTTGCCCCGTTCTGTGCGGAGTTTCCCAACTTCTATCTATTATGATACCTCATCTGCCCGTGCAGGTGCAAGCACCTTTTTCGACTTTTTCATGAACTTTTTATGTTTTCTTAAGATTTGGACAGCAAAAAAGCTGCGCCGCCGCAGCGCATCTATCAGGAGCTTTCCGAAAAGCTTTGACATTTTCCGGCTCTCCTCTTGATTTCTCCCCCGGCCCTGCTTACAATGGAGACACAGAGGAGGCATCTCCCCTGTTCTTTTGATTGGGAAAGAGGTTTTTCTTATGCTGAATACCATCGGATTCTTAGGCTGCGGCAACATGGGCGGAGCCATCGCCCGGGCTGTCTGCAAGGCGGCAGACCCGCAGAATGTCTGGCTGGCCAACCGCACCGCCGCCAAGGCAGAGGCTCTGGCCGCTGAACTGGGCTGCAACACCACCATCAACGACGAGGTGGCAGGCCGCTGCGACCTCATCTTCTTAGCCGTCAAACCCCAGATGATGGAGGAGCTGCTGGCACCGCTCCGCTTCACGCTGGCCGAACGGCCCAGCCGCTTCGTGCTGTGCAGCATGGCGGCGGGCCTGTCCATCTCCCGCATTCAGGAGATGGCGGGCGGCGACTACCCCGTCATCCGCATCATGCCCAACACGCCCGCTTCGGTAGGGGCCGGTATGATACAGTACTGCACCTCCAACGTCACCGCCGAGGAAGAGGCCGAGTTCCTGAAGCTGATGGCCCCCGCCGGGCGGCTGGATGCTGTGCCGGAGGGCCTCATCGACGCGGCCAGCTGCGTGTCCGGCTGCGGCCCGGCCTGGGTGTATCAGTTCATCGAGGCGCTGGCCGACGGCGGCGTGGCCTGCGGCCTGCCCCGTGCCAAGGCGCAGGAGTACGCCGCCCAGATGGTCCTGGGCAGTGCGAAGCTGGTGCTTGAGAGCAGCCAGCACCCCGGCGCTCTCAAGGACGCCGTGTGCAGCCCTGGCGGCAGCACCATCCAGGGCGTGCGGGTGCTGGAAGAAAAGGGCCTGCGGGGCGCGGTGATGGACGCCGTCATCGCCTCCTACAACAAGACAAAAGAGATGGGAAAGGGTTGATCTATGCGCATCGTAGTCAAAGTCGGCACCTCCACACTGGCCCACTCCACCGGGCGGCTGAACATCCGCCACACCGAAGAGCTGGTGAAAGTGCTCAGCGATTTGAAGAACGCCGGACATGAGGTCATCCTCGTGTCGTCGGGTGCCATCGGCATGGGTGTGGGCAAGCTGTCGCTTTCCGCCCGCCCTACCGATATGTCCTCCAAGCAGGCTTGTGCCGCCGTGGGTCAGTGTGAGCTGATGTACACCTACGACCGGCTGTTCAGCGCCTACGACCACACGGTGGCGCAGATTTTGCTCACCGGTGTGGACATCGAGCACGCCAGCCGCCGTGAGAACATCCAGAACACCCTCACCCGCCTGCTGGAGCTGGGCGCACTGCCCATCATCAACGAGAACGACACCGTCGCCACCGACGAGATCACCTCCATCGGCGACAATGACACCCTCGCCGCCATCGTCACCTGCTGCATCAAGGCCGATCTGCTGGTGCTGCTGAGCGACATCGACGGCCTCTACACTGCCAACCCCCACACCCACCCGGACGCAAAGCTCATCCCGCTGGTGGAGGACATCACGCCCGAGGTAATGGCGCTGGCCGACGGAGCCGGCTCGGCGCTGGGTACCGGCGGAATGTCCACCAAACTCCGGGCCGCCCGGATGGTGACCTCCAGCGGAGCTGACATGGTCATCGCGAACGGCTCCCACCCCGAGCTGCTCTATGACATTGCCGAGGGCCGTGCCGCAGGCACCCGCTTTGCGGCCCACAGACAGGAGGCATAACATGACCACACAGGAGATTCTGGAAGCCGCCCGCGGGGCCAAGACTGCCGTTGCCCTTTCGGACAGCGGCACCCGTGATTCTGCCCTCTACGGAATGGCCGACGCCCTCTGCGCCCCTGAGTCCATGGACGCCATCCTCGCCGCCAACGCCGAGGACATGGCCGCCGCCAAGGGCCGCATCAGCGACGTCATGCTGGACCGCCTCGCCCTGACGCCCCAGCGCATCGAGGCCATGGCCAAGGGCATCCGGGACGTTGCCGCCCTGCCTGACCCGGTGGGCCGGGTGCTGAGCCACATCGAGCGTCCCAATGGCCTCGTCATCGAGAAGACCGCCGTGCCGATGGGCGTCATCGCCATCATCTACGAGAGCCGCCCCAACGTCACCAGCGACGCTGCCGCCCTCGCCATCAAGAGCGGCAATGCCTGCATCCTCCGCTGCGGCAAAGAGGCGTGGCGCTCGGCCAACGCCATCGTTCAGGCCTTGCGGCAGGGTCTGCGGGCAAACGGTCTGCCTGAAACAGCAGTCTGCCTCATTGAGGACACCACCCATGCCTCGGCCAACGCCCTGATGACCGCCGTCGGCTATGTGGACCTGCTCATCCCGCGCGGCGGGGCCGGACTTATCCGTGCCTGCGTCGAGAACGCAAAAGTCCCCTGCATCCAGACCGGCACCGGCATCTGCCACATCTTCGTGGACGACACCGCCGACCAGACCAAGGCGCTGGACATCATCGAGAACGCCAAGGCCAGCCGCCCCAGCGTCTGCAACGCCGAGGAAGTCTGCCTCGTCCACAGCGCCATTGCGAGCGAGTTCCTGCCAAAGCTGGCCCAGCGCCTCGGCCCCGACCGCACCGCCAAGGGTCTGCACCCGGTGGAGCTGCGGCTGGACGAGCGTGCCGCCGCTCTCATCCCCGGCACCCCCGCCGGGCCGAAGGATTTCGACACGGAGTTCCTCGACTACATCCTTGCGGTGAAAGTCGTGGACAGCGTGGAGGAAGCCATCGCCCACATCGCGGCTCACTCCACCGGCCACAGCGAAGCCATCCTGACCCGGACCGACGCCCACGCCGCCCTCTTCACGGCGGCAGTGGACAGTGCCGCCGTCTACGTCAACTGCTCCACCCGCTTCACCGACGGCGGAGAGTTCGGCCTTGGCTGTGAGATGGGCATCTCCACCCAGAAGCTCCACGCCCGGGGACCCATGGGCCTCGGCGAGCTGTGCAGCTACAAGTACATCATCCACGGCAACGGCCAGACCCGGTAATTTTCGGATTTTTCCGGGATAGCGCACCGCCGTGGCAAAAATTTTCTCCACAGGCCGGGGCCAAATGCCCCGGCCTGTATTTTTGTTTCCTCGAGATGGACCGTTTTTCTTTCAAGCACACTTTTGGCTGAAAAAGTTTTGCAAATACATCCGAGAATAATTCCTTGTATCCAAATTTTCTCCATTCTCCACAAAGCTATAGTCATACTTTTGCCATTTTATCTTGCAAAAATCACAACAAACCTCTTGACATACGGGCCTTCTACGGGTTAAATTTAAAATGAGGGTGTGGTTCGACACAATCTCACTGGTTTAGTCTGTTTATCGAGAATTGTTCTCCGCAAGACTTCAACTTTTCAGGCCGTTTTACTGCGGAGAGCACTCTTCCGAGCATATCCGCCCACTCACAACACTATACTTGGAATGAAGGAGAGAGCGTTATGACGATTGCTATTCTTGCACATGACTCCCGCAAAGAGCTGGCGCTGCAGTTCTGCACAGCTTATAGCGGCATCCTATCCCGCAACACAGTCATTGCCACCGGCACCACCGGTCGGATGCTGGCGCAGGCCACCGGCCTGCCCGTACACTGCTACCTCTCCGGGAAGCTGGGCGGCATCCAGCAGATCTCGGCCCGGGTGGCCTGCGACGAAGTAGACCTCGTGCTCTTCTTCCGCGACCCGCTCAAGGCCGAGAACGGCAGCAGCGAGCAGAACCTGCTGCGGCTGTGCGATATGCACAGTGTGCCGATCTCTACCAACATCGCCACCGCCGAAGTGCTGCTGCGCGGCCTCGACCAGGGCGACCTCGACTACCGTGAGGGCATCCATCCCGACATCGTGGAGCCGCTGCCCGTCCATCGGGCCGTGTGCTGAGCCTGTTTTTAAGACTTTTCCGCCATTTGTGGTTTTGTGTATAGAGGGTTTTCGACAAAGAAAGACACCGCAGAAGCTTTCACACTTCTGCGGTGTCTTTTTATCTTATGCGCTCAGGTACCACTGAGGGATAACTTATTCCAGACCGCCCATCTGCTTGATCGCCTTGATGGCGTAGGTCAGGGTGCGGCCCATAGCCACGCCTGCCATCAGGCAGGGATAGTTGTTGGCGAAGAAGGAGCCGGACATATCGCCGGTGATATACAGACCCTCCATGGGCTGGTTGTTGGTATCCAGAGCCTGACCCTTGTCGTTGATGGCGATGCCCTGCTCGGTGGTCAGCAGGGAGGCACCCAGCCAGCAGCCGTAGAAGGGAGCGGTGCGGATGGCGCTCAGACGATAAGCGGGCTTGCCGAAGTCCTCGTCGTTCTGCTTGTCGTACAGCTCATTGTAGCGGTCAACAGTAGCAAGGAAGGTGTCCTTGGCCTCACCGGTGAAGCCCAGCTTGTCGGCCAGCTCTTCGATGGTGTCGCAGACGAACAGGGTGCCAGCTGCAACAGCCTCATCGACCTTGCCCTGGAAATACTTCTCGCCGCCGGCACGGGTCTGAGCAGAGCAGCCGATGGTGTGGAAGCGCTTTGCATCCTCCAGAACATTGGCGTCGCAGATCTGTGCGTAGACACGACCCGGCTGATGGGCAGCAGCGTAAACAATATCGTTGTAGGGGCTGCTCTCGTTGGCGAAGCGCTCACCGTTGCGGTTGACCTTCAGGAAAGGCTGAGTGCCGGGATTGTACTGGCGGATGGGGCCGGGGAAGGCCTTGCCGCCGAAAGCGGAGTCGCTTGCCACATAACCGCCGTCCACGCCGGGAGCCACGATGCCGCGGTCGAACAGCATGGGAGCAGCTTCCTTGTCGAGGTTTGCGCCGGCCCAGACAGCGGCACGGATGCCGTAGCCCTTATCGGCCGGAGAGTAGGAGCAGGCGGTGGTGACGGAGGTGCCCAGCGGATCCAGCTTCTCCATCATGTAGGGGTTGCCGGGGAAGCCGCCGCAGGCCAGCAGAACGCCCTTATTGGCGTTGTAGCGGATGAAGTGGTCATCTTCGGTGCTCTGGGCGATGATGCCGGTGATGCGGCCAGTGGAGTCCTTCTCCAGCTTTGCCAGAGAGGTCTTGAAGTCAACATCGTAGCCCAGCTCACGGATGTAGTCCAGCAGCAGCTCGTTACGGGCTGCGCCGGAGCTGCGGTCATAGGTGTACTCGATCTCGGGGTACATATAGTCGGTGTTGTGCTCGGCGTTCTCAGCAGGCCACTTAGCCTCATCGCCGTAGGTGTAGACCATCTTGACACCGTACTTGTCTTCCATGATGGAGCGGATGAACTCGATCATCTCCCCGGACTCGTTGATCCAGGTCTTGACAACGCGCTGGTCGCACTTGCCGGAAGCGTAGCGGGAGATCTCGCTCAGCAGCTTTGCACGGTCCATCTTGATGCCCTGTGCCTGTGCGCCGAAGCCGTCCACAGCGCCGACCCAGTGACGGGTATCCTGCACGTTGCCGTTCTGCTCGATGACGCGGAAGTTCAGGCCATGAGCAGCAGCGTAAGCAGCTGCACCCATACCGCCGTTGCCAGCGCCGACGATGAGGATGTCGGTGTCCACGGTCTCGGTGATGGCAGCCTCGTCGATGTCAGGCTCCTTGCCCAGCCAATCGTTTTCGTCACCGGTGGGCAGCTGGACGGAGGTCACAGTAGCCTCGCCCTTGGCCTGAGCGTAACAGCTCTTGGCAGCCTTCATGACAGCGTCAGAAGTGATGGTGGAACCGGAAACGCCGTCGATCTCAGCAGAGCCTGCAGCCAGCAGCTGCTCCCGCAGCTGGTCGGCGGCAGCGGCACCAAAGGAGGCGGTCTCGCCGGAGGTATCGACCACAACGTCGGTCACAGCGCTGTCGGAGAAGGTCATGGTGACCTTGACGGTAGAAGAGATGCCCTCGGCAGTACCCTCATAGGTGCCGGGGATGTAGGTACCGGCTGCACCGGAAGCAGCGGTGGAAGAGCTGGCAGCATTGCAGGCAGCCAGAGCACCGGCAGTCACACCGGACATGGCGGCTGCGGCAGCGATCTTCAGAAAACCTTTACGGGAGATCTTGTTCATTTTGCGTGGTTCCTTTCTTCGTGTCTTTTTCTTCTTCTCTATTCTTTCTCATAGCTCCGTGCGGCGGCAGACCTTCTTGCACTGCCGCCCACATCGTTCGATAATAATTTAACACAAATTCAAGGGTCTGTCTTTTAAGAATCCTTAAACATCCTAGCCATTTCTTCGTTCAATTCTGGACATTCTCGTTAATTATTTGCTTAACAAGTCCAAAAAGAGCGCCGACCGCTTAAGTTTCCTTAAGAAGTCGGCGCTCTCATCAAAACGATTCTTAAACCTTGCCGCCGTCCGGCTGGAACACATAACCCTTGCCCCAGACATTTTTTAAGTAGACAGGCTTTGCCGGGTCGGGTTCTATCTTGCTGCGGAGGTTGTGGATATGTACCTGCACCGTCCGCACATCGCCGAGGCTTTCCTTGCCCCATATCTTCTGGTAGAGCTCGTTGGCTGTGAAGAAGGTGTTCGGGTAGCGGATGAAGAGGGTGAGGATGCGATATTCCATGTCGGCCAGATGGACGCTGCGGCCATCCTTCTCCACGCTGTGGCTGTTGGCATCCAGCGTGAAGGCCGCGCAGTGGTAGCCGTTGACGCTGGGCTCTGCGCCGTCCATCTGCACCCGGCGGATGTTGGCCATGATGCGGGCCAGCAGGATCTTGTTATTATAGGGCTTTGCCAGAAAGTCGTCGCCGCCCATTTCCAGCGCGCGGACGATGGTGTCGGTATCGTCCAGACAGGATGTGAAGATGATAGGGCAGTGGTGCCAGCTGCGCAGACGCTGGCAGAGGTCTACGCCGTTGGTGTCCGGGAGAAGGATGTCCATCAGGATGACATCGAACTTTTCCCGCGCATGGCTCAAAGCGTCGCCGCCTGTCTCTGCACAGACCACCTCAAAATTCTGCTGACTTTTCAGAAAATAGCATGTGGTGTCGCGGATCACGGGGTCATCTTCCACCAACAATACGCGGATCATCCTGTCAGCCCTCCCCTTTTTTCGCACGATTTGATATACTATAGTATACCTTATTTTTTGCACATCTACAAGGGGAGGCATCGCCATGAAGCAAAAATGGCCCATTCTGATTTTCTCCGCCCTGCTCACGGCCTCTATCGTGCTGGCCGGTATCTGGGGCAACGCGCAGTTCGAGCATCTGCACAGCGGCAGCATGCTGACGGCGGAACACGCCGCCCAGGGTATCGCGCTGGACGGCTGGCGGCAGGAAGCCCCCGGCCAGTGGCACTTTACTTTCACTGTGGGGGAAGACATCCCGTCCCTCACCCTCTGCGTCACCAACACAGCGGCGCCGCTGGCCCATGAGGGTCTCACCAGCCTCGAGCGCTCGGGGGAGCTGTACGCACTGGACGTCGCGCCCGGCGAGACGGTGGAGCTGGTGTTCACCTGCGGCCGCAGCCCCCAGACATGGCTGATGACTTCCGCCTTCGCCTCCCGGGCATTCCGCTTTCGCACCATGACTCAGCTCATCGCTCTGACGGCCTTTGTGACCATGGGGATGGTGCTGCTGGCGCTCTACCACTATAAGCACCTACCAGAGCTGGGGTACTTCCTGCTCTACCTCGTCATCATGAGCGTCTGGGCGCTGATGGTCTTCTTCTTCCCAGCCATCCGGAACAGTCTGCTCCAGCTCATCCTCCGCTCCTTCTTCTCCCTCACTGTGCTGGCCTCGGCACTGCTGGCGGCAGGGCTGCTGGGGGTAAAACTGCCCCGCTCCGGGCGGGGGCTCCTTGCGCTTGCCGCCGGATGCGTCGTCTTCTTTGCGCTGTCCATGAGCAGCTATCCCCCGCTGCGGGTCGGGATGCTGGTAGCGGGCATGTGCCTCTGCCTTTATTACTTAATGGCCGCCGTGAATGCAGACTATGAGGGTGCCGCTCTGATGCTCCTGCCCGGTGCTGTCACCACCGGCTTCCGGGTCTGGGCGCTGATGCCCGGGCTGGACAGCGTGCTTTTTGTGGAGTCTGTCCCCTTCTACCTGCTGCGCTGCGCCCGCCTCTACGACCTTCCCTTTGCCATCGGCTGCATGGTGTTCGTCTGCCGACGGTTCGCTCTCCTCTTCGACCGCACCGAGCAGCTGGCCCGGGAGCTGGACGCCCGGGTGGCAGAGCGGACAAAAGAGCTGACCGCCGAGACCGAGGCCCGCAAGAGCATGATGCTCAACATCTTCCACGACCTGCGCAGCCCTCTCTTCGCCGTCAGCGGCGGGCTGGAAACACTGGAATCGGCCCCCGAGGCCCTTCCGGCCCTGCTTCCGGCTCTGCGTCAGCGCATTGAATTCCTGCGGCGGCTGACGGAAGACCTCTTCCTCGCGGCAAAGCTCGAGCAGAAGCAGATCCTGCTCAACGAAGACCGCGCCGCCCTCAACGAGGAAGCCGCCGCCGTCTGCGCCGCCTGCCGGAGCGAGGCCGACCAGAAGGGCGTCGAACTCCATGTCAGCGCCGACACGCCTCTGCCTGTCTGGGGCGACAGCGTGCGGTTACAGCAAATTATCCAGAACCTTGTCACCAACGCCATCCACTATACTCCCGCCGGGGGCAGCATCCATGTGGACTGCCGCGCCGAGGACGAAACGGCCTGTGTCAGCGTACAGGACACCGGCTGCGGCATCGCACCGGAAGACCAGAGCGCTGTCTTTGACCGATACTTCCATACCACCGCCGACAAAAAGCACGACTCCACCGGCCTCGGCCTGACCATCGCGCAGGAGCTGGCCCACCTCCACCACGGCGAGATCACATTGCAAAGTGAAGTCGGCAAGGGCAGCATTTTCACGCTGCGGCTTCCCTTACTTACAGACTGAGCGGGCAAGGCCGCTGATAAGATCCATCGCTTTATAGCCAAAGAGGACATCACGCAAAAACCTTGCATGATGTCCTCTTTCTTATCGCAATTTTCAAAAATAGTGCCGGTCAAAACTGCATCTTTGCGATATGCAGTTTGCGGCTGTTGCTTGTGCATTAAAAACGCAAACTGCTATATTTCAGCAGCTCCGTCAACTTTGCCAGACGATGCACAGCCTCGTCCAGCACGTCGGTGCCGCGGGCAAAATGCATCCGGATGAGGTGGTTGACCGGCTCTTTGAAGAAGCTCGAACCGGGGACAGCCGCCATCATGGCCTCGGTGCCGCCGCAGGTGACGCAGATTTCCGTGTTGGGGTCCACCTCTTAGTCTCCCCTCGAGAGGGGAGCTGGCACCGAAGGTGACTGAGAGGTTCAGTCCTTAAAATACGCATTCTGCACAGCCAGCAGGACGCCTGCGCGGCTGGCGGCGAAGTTCAGGCCGCCCTGCAGGTAGCAGGTATACGGCTCACGCAGCGGGCCGTCGCAGGAAAGCTCGATGGTGCTGCCCTGGGTAAAGCTGCCGCTGGCCATGATGACCTCATCGGTGTAGCCCGGTTCCGGAGAAGGTTCCGGGGCGGCATAGCTGTCCACGGGACTTGCGGCCTGAACTCCCCGGCAGAAGCCGATGAGGGCGTCCGCCGTACCGGCATCAAAGCAGGTGACGATGTCGTTGTGAGCCTCGCAGTAGCGCGGGATGGGCTTTTTGCCCACCAGTTCCAGCAGGCACTGGGCGTAGATGGCCGTCTTGATGGCCTCGCAGACCACGCCGGGGGCGTAGTAGAAGCCCAGATACATATCGCGGGGCGTCTCGAGGGTGCAGCCCAGCTCCTTGCCGAGGCCGGGGGCGTTCAGGCGGTAGGCGCAGAGCTCCACGAGGTCTTTCCGACCTGCGATATAGCCGCCGGTGGGGGCAATGCCGCCGCCGGGGTTCTTGATGAGGCTGCCCACCACGAGGTCGGCACCGGCCTGGCAGGGTTCTTCCTTCTGGGTAAACTCGCCGTAGCAGTTGTCCACAAAGATAATGATGTCGGGGTTGGCGGCACGGGCGGTGTCGGCGACCTTGCGGATGGTGTCGAGGTCGAAGGCGTTGCGCTGCAGGTAGCCGCGGCTGCGCTGGATGTGGCAGACCTTCGCGCCCGGGGCTTTCTGGGCGATGAGCTCATAGTCCGGGGTAAAGTCGGCCTTCAGCGGGGCCTCGTCGTACTTGATGCCGTAATCCATCAGGGTTCCGGTGCCTTTGCCCTTGCCATCCAGACCGATGACGCCTTCCAGCGTGTCATACGGGCGGCCCGTGGCGGCCAGCAGGGTATCGCCTGCCCGCAGCAGACCAAAGAGGGCCACAGCCAGCGTGTGGGTGCCGCTCTGGAACTGGCTGCGCACCAGTGCATCTTCGGCACCCATCACCTCGGCAAAGATCTGCTCGAGCTTGGCGCGGCCGCTGTCCCACAGGCCGTAGCCGGTGGTACCCAGCATATCGGTGGAGGACATCTGAGTGTCCGCAAAGGCTTTCAGCATCTTGAGCTGGTTGTAGTCGCGGATGTCCTCCATCTGCTTGAAGTAGGGCTGGCAGAGCTCGAGGGCTTTTTCATCCAGCGCCAGAACTTCGGGTTTGTAGTCGAAAAAGTGATTTAACATTGACATTATAATGAATCCTTAATTGTTATTGTACTTTGAAAAATTGCGTTCGCGCAGGGAAGCTGTAGTTTTCGTCAGGTCTTTTTGAGCGGCATTTCGCGCCGGTAGCGCGGGGGCAGTTTTCTCTTTCGGTCAAATGGCTTTGCGCTCCGCGCGGGCCAGAGGCAGGGAGGGGTGTTTCGACTCCCCCCTCCCTACCTCTGGACTCCACTCTCCCCGCAACGAGTTAAGGGCTGCTCGCC
>ENA-OWOE01000700-OWOE01000700.1-gut-metagenome-genome-assembly--contig:-NODE-700-length-18121-cov-9.661660_pt1 | contig 18121 bp, 16 predicted proteins | sample MGYA00248254_ERZ651788 | MGnify/ENA primary metagenome ERZ651788 (study PRJEB26908, sample SAMEA4031709) | gut metagenome | biome: gut; feature: normal infant; material: stool | place: China | collected 2015... | reverse complement strand
AAACAGGCGGGCAATCTGGGCTTATGGAAAGCTGTGCCGAAGTTCGATGCAGCGCGCGGCATGAAGTTCCTGACCTATGCGGCTCCTGCCATCCGCAACGCCATGATGGACATGGTTCGGGATGCCTTTACTGCTTTTGAGCAGCGGATGCAGACGGAGGACAAGGACGGTGTGTGCTATCAGCGGGTTTCGCTGGACGATGTTCTGCCGGGTGAGGAACAGCTACGGCGCATCGAAGCTGTTGCAGACCCCTACGCCATGCAGCCGCAGAGCATTATGGAAGAGCAGGAATCGCGCCGGGAGCTGTACAACGGTCTGCAACGCCTGACCGACCGGGAGCAGACCTATCTGCTGTACCGCTATGGGTTCACAGACGGTGAGGAGCATCCCCTGATCGGTACAGCGATATACTTCCACCTGACAAAGAGCCGTGCTAAAAAGACCGAGGAACAGGCCATGGATAATTTGTGGTTGGAACTGCCGTGGTGGTTCGATTAAAGGAAGCGAAGAAAATAGCTTTTATACACTAAAGAATGAAATCAAAATGAATGAGAATTTATTTGGAAGTTTTAGGGAAGAATGCACATTCTAATTTTTTTAATATAGAAAGCTTTTTACGGTTGATAGCTTGTCTACTGACACCAGATTTTTCTGCTATATCTGCGATGCTCATTCCTTTAAAAACAAATTGAGATAATAAGGTCAGTTCAGAAGGTTGAAGAACAGAATGTAAATCGGAAATCAATAGTTTAGGATATTCATCGTTTGAGGACAAAGACATCTGATCGAAATCAATTTCATCAATGCTTGCGATGACAGAGCTATCTACGGCGTTTTTTCGGCTGTTAAGCGAAATGTATTGATGCCGGATAGAGGATTCAATATATTTCACTAATGTGCCGTCATCTTTTCTTTGAAGTTTGGTCAATTTTCCGGAATGCAGTAATTCGAGAAGATATAATTGTAAATCTGAATAGGCATCCTCATACTTAAGAAGAGCTGCATATTTTTTCAGTAATGGCTGAAAACGTTGGACGATTTGTAGCTGTGCAAAGGAGTTGCCGTTATATGCATTTAGAAAAAGGTCAAAAAGCGTATAATTCAATTTTCTTTCCTCCTTTTAAGAGGAAAGAGAAAAAATGTTAAGATTTGTAAACGGAAAAATAGATTTTTGTGAGCTAATATAAAAAGTTTACAAGAAAGCAATAGAGACTAAACAATATGTTGATAAACTTGTAAAAAAGGAGAACATATATGAATTGTGCAAAAAGTGTGAAAATGATAGTGATTCTGGGTTGTATTGTGGTGAATTTGGTGGGATGTGGAATGAATGATACAACAGCATCATCAATGTCCACAGCAGTTTCGTCACAGGATACATCGTCAAGTTCATGCAATTCTGAAGAAAAAAATGATTTGCAAGATTTTTCCCAGACGTTAGTTGATTCGACCTCGGTATTTTTAGATCAAGATCAATATACTGTTTTTGAAAAAGCGCAGAAAATGGACTATGCACTTTGGGGACAATCAAGTAACTTAAAAGGACTGAATTTTAAAATTGAAGATGCTCCGACTTTTGTGCCTATGACGCAAAATGCGCCGACATATGTAAAACTGAACGGACATGATTATGAGGTCTATCAAAATTCTTATAAAGAGTTTGAAGAATATATGAAATCTATTTTTACAAATGATTTCTTGTCACAAGATTCAATTGAGAAAAAGTTTGCGAATTATAATGGAAAACTCGCCGTTTGTGATGACTATGATTTGGCACAAATTCCATATTTTACGGGATATGTGGGAGAATATTATCCGGATGATTTCTGCTCAGTGCGATACTATTTGAAAAATAAAACGGAAGCACAAGTGAATTTTGTAATGATTGCATACTATAATCCCAATGAAACGTATGAGGTACATGATGAGTATTCATATGATGACATGAATAAAGTCGAATATGAAATGCAGTTGGTAAAAGTTGGGTATGTGTGGAGAGTAAATAAATATCACTCGCCTGAGCTTGGATAAGCAGATAGTGAAAAGTGTTGCATATAATAGGCATTGAAAAATCCCCCCCGAAGCCTTTTCGAGAGTTGAGAAAAGACTTTGGGGGGGATATATGCTAAAAAATGATGCTTTACAACTTATTGTTGATGAAGAGAGTAGAGATATTTAGGAGCGACGAGCGGTTGCGATATAATCGCCGTATACGGTTTCATTGCGTGCAGTTCCCGCTTCCTCAAGCGTTCGAATGACACCACCAGCAGGATCAATGACGGAAATGCTACTTGCAGAGGAGCAATCGCCAGTATAAGCAATCGCTGTGACAAAATGCGTCTTTTTGCCATTGCTACTGTTGAGCCGAATAATGATGGGAAGGTTATTGTCAATACTTGCTTTGACTGCACTGAATACAGTCGCCTGCACCTTACCGCCATGAGTGTATTTGCTCGTGTCGATTTTACCATTGCACTCGCTGGGAAGAGCCCAAGTATTCAGACCGTTTGCACCCCAATTTCCACAGGCAGTCAGGACTTCGTTAGGGGTGAATTCACGAGGACCATAGATATTAGCGGTATTCAACACAGCAACAAGCGAGCAACCGCTATTTCCAACAAGCTTAACAATCTCCGAATTCTTCTGTGCCCAAAGATAGTTTCTATCAGTAGGCAGAGTGATTGAATGAGATTGACCACTTGTACCGCCCGAAGAAGCGTTCAATGCGTTCAGGGTGGCACTGCCGACCATACCATCGGCAGTCAAGCCGGATGCTTTCTGAAAACTGATAACAGCGTTATAAGTGCCTGAACCTGCAAGGCCATCCACCGTACTGGCGTAATAACCTTTGTTCTTCAGGAGCTGCTGGATAGTTTTAATGTCGCTTACCAGTGCATTCCATGTACCATCGCCAACAATGCCATCTTGGGTAAGACCTTTTTTGCCCTGATACTTCTTAACAGCATTTTCAGTACCAGAGCCAAATTTGCTGTCAAAACTACCCGGAGGGCAGCACATGATATGCAGTCCATACTGCAGGTACATAACATAGTTTCCGGTACTTCCATTTTTGAGTAACATAGTAATAATCTCCTTTTTTTTAGTAGGACGTTTATGGGGCCCCTCATTTGCGTCCTTACGTAATAGAAAGAGAGAATCACAGATGTTTTGTAAACATAGAGAGATAATTTAAGATATCTGGGTCGGCCACTCAAACCAATGCCGTCAAGTCGGTGATGGATACAGACATTCATGCAATGTTACAGGACGCAGAAGATTATCTGAACGGCGAACTGCTCCGCATTACCGAAGAATGGCCCTCTGAGCGAGAACATCAAGGTGAATCGATGTTGATGCCTTATCTGAGCTATAGCAAAGAGCACAGATACTTTTATCGGATAGCTCTTGCAAACCGGAATATGCTGCCGGTTCAGAAAATATTCAAGCCTCTGTGGGAAAAACTGGTTCTCCCTAAATGCCAGATGGCAGGGATCTTGCAAAACTGTATTCCCTCGTTCTGAATGGACGCCACATTCATATCTTACGAGTTGAAATATCGTGAATATTGCCGAGACTTTTGGCTTATTCTTGTGCAATTCGTAGATTTTTCTTTGTCGTAAATGGAGCTGTTGATTTGTAATGCAAAAAGCATTACAATAATCGTGAGGTGATACCCATGGAAAAAACACAAATGCTGAATGTCCGGGTCAGTCCTATCGTCAAACAGCAAGCCGAGGATGTGCTGAAGCAGCTCGGCATTCCAATGGCGACCGCCATTGATATGTACCTGCGTCAGATTACGCTGACGGGCGGCATTCCGTTTCCACTGTCCTTGCCGAAAGCCCCGACTGCGCTGAATGCAGACACCATGACGGATGAACAGCTCCATACCGCTTTACAGGCTGGTATCAAGGAAGTGCAGAACGGTGACACCGTCTGCGGAGAATGAATAAGGAGGTGCAGCCATGACCGCTGTGATTTACGCCCGCTATTCCAGCGACAACCAGCGCGAGGAATCCATCGAAGGGCAGATTCGGGAATGCACCGCCTACGCCGAAAAGAACGGTATCACGGTCATCAAGCACTACATCGACCGTGCGCTCTCTGCCAAAACCGACAACCGCCCGGACTTCCAGCAGATGATCAAGGACAGCGAGAAACGGCTGTTTGACATCGTGCTGGTCTGGAAACTTGACCGTTTCGCCCGAAATCGTTACGATTCGGCACACTACGAATACCTGCTGGAACGCAACCATGTCAAGCTGGTATCTGCCACCGAGCCTATCTCTGACAGCCCTGCGGGTATCATGGTCAAGAGTATGCTCACCGGCATGGCTGAATACTACTCGGCAGAACTTTCTGAAAAAGTTGTGCGCGGCATGACTGAGAATGTTCTGAAGGGGAAGTACAACGGCGGCACGATTCCCATTGGCTTCAAGGTGGATGAGGAGAAGTTCTTTCAAGTCGATCCGCTGAAAGCTCCCTTTGTGGTAGAAGCCTTTCAGCGGTACAACGATGGCGCAACTATGAAAGAACTGATGAACTGGCTGAACGACAGTGGCGTGACCACCAACCGTAAGCAGAAGTTTACCTACAACAGTGTTCAGACGCTGCTGACGAACAAACGGTACATCGGAGAAAACCACTTCAAGGACATCGTGATGCCCGACAGCATCCCGGCCATCGTGGACAGGGACTTGTTTGAAGAAGTGCAGCAAAAAATCAAGAAGAACAGCCGCGCTCCTGCCCGTCACAAGGCCGAGGACGATTACTTGCTCACCACCAAGCTGTTCTGCGGAATGTGCGGCGCGATGATGTTCGGCGAGTGCGGCACGGGTAGAAACAAGGTCGTTCATCATTATTATAAGTGCGCCACCGCGAAGCGTTTCAAGACCTGCAAGAAAAAGACCGTCCGTAAGGAATGGCTGGAAGATCTAGTCGTGGCTGAAACCATGAAGCTGATTCAGGACGATGCCGTGATTGATGCCATCGTTGCAGAGGTGCTGGAACTGCAAGAGCAGGAGAACACCACCCTGCCCCTGCTGGAAAAGCAGATGAAAGAGGTGGAGAACAGCATCGAGAATATGCTGAACGCCATCCAAGCGGGTGTACTGACCAGTTCCACCAAGGCACGTCTGGAAAAGCTGGAAGAACAGCAGAAAGAACTGGAAGTCCGCATTGCCGAGGAGAAAATCGCAAAGCCCCGGCTGAGTGAGAATCAGATCCGTTTCTGGCTGACCCGGCTCCGCAAGCTGGACACGAGGGTGAAAAGCCACCGGGAAACGCTCATCAACACCTTCGTGAATGCTGTTTATCTCTATGATGAAAAAGTTTTGATTACATTCAACTACAAAGACGGCACAAAAACCATCACTTTCGATGAAATCGCCGCCAAAGATGCCCCAGAGGGCAATGGTTCGGATTTGGGTTGCTTCGCTCCACCAAGAACTCCAGTGTTGTAGTGACACTGGAGTTTCTGTTTTATCTGGAAGTTTGTAAAGCGTCGCAAGGGGGGATTCGAACAGCTGCGGCGCTGTCGCCGAAGACAGCGCAAAAACAGCCCAGTGGGCTGTTTTTAGCAGCGCGGCTTGCGACATCCACCCGCGCCCACCAAAAATGCTCAGCGTATGAAAGTACGCTGGGCTTTTTGTTTTGCCAAATCATAGCAAAAACCGGTTGGCGTCATTCACACCAGCCGGTTTCCTTTTACACTTTCAGATTTTTCTCTTTCCGCTCAAGATAGAGGAAAAAGCAGACATTCAGCACGATGCCCACAGCGGTAGAGGTGGGCGCGGCCAGACCGATCATGGTCAGGCTGGCGTTAGGCTGGATGCTCATGATGTAAGCCATGGGCAGGCGGACCAGGAGGGTCTGCACAAGGCCCTGCACCATGACCCAGACGGTCTTGTTGTTGCCGTTGAAGTAGCCCACCATGCTGAACAGCACCGCTGTGACGATCGCCTCAGGCGCAAAACCGCGCAGATAGGCGAAGGCATTCACAATGACGGCGGCATCTGTAGTGAAGATGCCGGACAGCAGGTCGCCCTCGAACCACACCAGCGCAAACACCGCACAGCCGAAGACCAGACCGATGGCAATGCCGGTGAACAGAGTCTGCCTGGCCCGCTTTTTGTTGCCGGCGCCGACATTCTGAGAGACGAAAGAGGCCATCGACTGCATCAGAGAGCTGGGGATGAGCATGGCGAAGTTGACGATCTTGCAGGCCACGCCGTAGCCGGAGGACGCTTCCAGACCCAGACGGTTGACGAAGGCGCAGAGCGCCAGAAAGGAAACCTGCGTCAGAAACTCCTGCAAAGCCAGCGGCAGGCCAATGTCCAGGAACTTGCGGCACTGGAGGTTGAGACGGAAATCAGTCTTTTTGAGCTGGAAAGGCAGATGTTTCCTCCTTAATGCTTTAGCCGAATCCGGGGAGAGGGATTCGCCCCGGTCGTTCGGTTTTGTCGTACAAGCATTCGCAGCGGGCCAGCTCCGTGCAGTTCGTTGTCTGACAACAACCCTGCTGAAATAAATGTACCGATTTTTGCATCAAAAGAACCATTTTTGGCGTATTTTATAGTTTTCTTGTTCATAATTATGTCATTTCCACGAAAAACAAACTGCCCCTTGCAGTCTATTTTCCGGTGTTGTATACTGAAATCGGAGCATGGATTTACAGAAAAAATTACAAGTCTCTTTCAAAAGCAACGATTTTTCGCTTATTTTTAATCGTTTGCAATCTATTAAGTTGTCCGACAATGCCATCGCAGGCCCCAAAAGCGTCTGCATCCCGTGCAAAAGGCAACGATCGGCGGCGCTCCGGCCGCCGAAAAAAGGGCGGACGGCCTGCAGTTTTCAGCCGTCCGAACCAGAAAGCGTGCAATTTTTGTTCAGATATCGGAACACTTTCGTCGTTTTCCCGACCTGGTCCGAATGCCTCTCAGAGGCCTTATATATAAGGAAAGGAAGTGAGTCCCATGCCTTCCGGAGATTCCCACCGTTCACTGGCACGCGCGCTGGATATTCTGGAGCTGTGCAGCCTGAACGGCAGCGGTTACACCCTGACCCAGCTGTCGCAGCATCTGGGCATTGCCAAAGGCAGCATCTCCCCGCTGCTGCACACCCTGCTGGCCCGCGGCTACCTGACCCTGGACGACCAGGATCATCACTACCGCATCGGCCGCATGGCGTTCCGCATTGGAAACACCTATCTGGAAGAAGCCAGCGCCTTGCGGGAGATCTACCGCCTGATGCACGACATCGTGTCGGTCTGCCACGAGACATGCCACCTCGGCAGCCTGAAAAACGGGGATGTCTATTACCTCAAAAAGGTGGAGACCCCGCTGCGCAGCCGTACCGTCACGGTGGAGGGCCGCAGCCTGCCGGCCTACGCCACCGGCGTGGGCAAGGCTCTGCTGGCCGACTACCAGCTGCCCCAGCTCAAGGCCCTGTATTACGACGGCCTGTACCCGCTGACCGAGCACACCATCACCGACTTTCGCCTCCTGGCCGACCAGCTGGCCGAGATCCGGGCCAGCGGCTTTGCCTACGAGTGTGAGGAGAGCACCCGGGGCATCCGCTGCATCGGCGTGCCGCTGCGCAAAAGCGGCAAAGTGGTGGCCGCGCTGAGCGTTGCCTTCCCGCTGGAGCGCTACAACGACGCTGCCGCCGCCAGCGCCCGGCAGGCGCTGGACGAAGCCCGGCGTCAGATCGAGCGGCTTCTGTGCTGCGTGGAACTGCAATTCTGAAACCCTGTAGAAAAAGGAGTGTTATTTATGCCTCAGTTGATCACCATCGGCGAGACCATGGCCGCCTTCACCCCGGACAGCGTGGGTGCCCTGCGCTATGTGCAGAACTTCGGCATCCGCACCGCCGGTGCCGAGAGCAATGTAGCCGTGGGTCTGGCAAAGCTGGGCCTGGAGGCCGCCTGGGTCAGCCGCCTGGGCACCGACGAGTTTGGCTGCTTCATCCGCAATCAGCTCCGTGCCGAGGGCGTGGACTGTTCCCGTGTCATCTACGACCCCGACCACCGCACCGGCATCATGTTCAAGGAGACCGGCGTGGGCGAGACCAAAGTGTTCTACTACCGTGAGAACAGCGCCGCCAGCCACCTGTGCCCCGAGGACGTGACCCCCGCCCTGCTGGACGGCGTGAAGGTGCTGCACATGAGCGGCATCACCCCCGTGCTGAGCGAGAGCTGCCTGGCCATGACCAAAGCCGCCTTTGCTCTGGCCAAGGAGAAAGGCGTCGCCATCAGCTTTGACCCCAACATCCGCCGCAAGCTGTGGCGTGGGCAGGACTACGCCCCCCTGATCCGGGAGCTGACCCTGCAGAGCGAGATCGTGCTGCTGGGCCTGGACGAGGCCGACGCCCTGTTCGGCCTGCGCGACCCGGATGCCATCTTCGATCTTCTGTTCCGCGACGGCTGCGCACAGTATGTGGCCATCAAGGACGGCGGCAACGGTGCCTGGGCGGCCGACAAGACCACCCGCGAAAAGCTGCCGCCCTACCCCTGTAAGCCCATTGAGCCCATCGGCGCCGGTGACGGCTTCAATGCCGGCTTCCTGGCCGGCATCCTGCAGGGCCGCGATGTGGTCACCGCAGGCCGCATGGGTGCCATCTGCGGCGCCCTGGCCACCCAGACCCCGGGCGACGTGGAGGGCTACCCCGACGCCGCCCAGATGGAAGCTGCCCTCACCGGCGCTGCCATCACCTACCGCTGATCCGCTGAAACCATCGGTTTCATTTTTTGCCGAAAGGAGTTTTTTGTATGGACACTTACGATCTGGTTTCCAAGCATCCGTTGCTGGCCATCCTGCGCAACGTTCCGCTGGAAAAGACCATTGATTACGCCGAGGCCGCCGTGCAGGGCGGTGCCCCCTTCTTTGAGGTGGCACTGAATAGCCCCCACGCCCTGGAGCAGATCACGATGCTGCGCACCCATTTCGGGGACCGTTGCACCGTGGGTGCCGGCACCGCCATCACCGTGGAGCGCTGCAAAGCCGCTCTGGACGCCGGTGCACAGTTCCTTCTGACCCCCGGCACTCCGCTGGATGTGTTCAGCTACTGCGCCGAGAACGACATCGCCCTGCTGCCCGGCGTGCTGACCCCCACCGACGTGGCCACCAGCCTGCAGTTCGGCTACAAGACCATGAAGCTGTTCCCGGCCGGCAGCATGCCCCGCCACTACGTCAAGGACCTGCAGGGCCCCTTTGACGGCACCAACTACATGGCCATCGGCGGCGTGAGCCCCGCCAACATCCGCGAGTTCTTTGACGCCGGCTGCATCAGCGTGGGCCTGGCCTCCAGCCTGATGCCCAAGGACGCCGTGGCCGCCAACGACTGGGAAGCCTGCGCCGCCTACGTCCGCGGCATGGTGGACCAGATCCAGCGCTGAATCTGAACCCATTGAAACCTTCTGCAATACAAGAGAAAGGATGATTTCCCATGAAGATCGTTGAAGTCAACACCTATACTGTCCGTCCCCGCTGGGGCTTTGTTGAGATCGTGACCGACGAGGGCCTGACCGGCTGGGGCGAGCCCGTGCTGGAAGGCCACTGCGCCACCGTTCTGGCCTGCGTGCAGGAGATGAAGCCCTACCTCATCGGCAAGGACCCCATGCGCATTGAGGACTTTTCCGCTGTGCTGTACCGCGCCGGTTTTTACCGCGGCGGCGGCGTGCTGATGAGCGCCATTGCCGGCATTGATCAGGCCCTGTGGGATATCAAGGGCAAGTTCTTCAACGCCCCGGTCTACCAGCTCATGGGCGGTGCCTGCCGCGACAACATGCGCGTGTACAGCTGGATCGGCGGCGACCGCCCCAGCGACGTGGGCGCTGCTGCTCTGGAGCGCAAGAATGCCGGCTTTACCGCCATCAAGATGAACGCCACCGAAGAGCTGCAGATGATCGACACCTACGACAAGGTGGACGCCGTTCTGGAGCGCGTGGCCGCCATCCGGGAGAGCTGCGGCAAGTATTTCGGCATCGCCATCGACTTCCACGGCCGTGTGCACAAGCCCATGGCAAAGGTCCTGGCCAAGAAGCTGGAAGAGTTCGACCCCATGTTCATCGAGGAGCCGGTGCTGTGCGAGAACATGGAGGTGTTCAAGGAGATCGCCGCTGCCTGCAATGTGCCCATTGCCACCGGCGAGCGTCTGTTCACCAAGTATGACTTCAAGCGCCTGCTGCAGGCTGGCGGCGTGGACATCATCCAGCCCGACCTGAGCCACGCCGGCGGCCTGACCGAGGTCAAGAAGATCGCCTCCATGGCCGAAGCCTACGACGTTGCCCTGGCTCCCCACTGCCCGCTGGGCCCCATCGCTCTGGCCAGCTGCCTGAACGTGGACGCCACCTGCTACAACGCCGTGATCCAGGAGCAGAGCATCGGCATCCACTACAACGTGGGCAAGAGCGTGCTGGACTATGTCAAGAACCAGGACGACTTCAAGTTCGTAGACGGCCGCGTGCAGCTGCCCGTCCGTCCCGGTCTGGGCGTGGACGTCAACAAGGAACTGGTGCTGGAGGAGAACAAGACCCCGCACGAGTGGAAGAACCCCGTCTGGCGTCACAAGGACGGCAGCGTTGCCGAGTGGTAATGCATCCCGCCGCCTGAGTTAACGCAGAAAAACAGCCCGCATGGCAGGAGCATCGTGCTCCGTCATGCGGGCTGTTTGCGTTCGATTTACTCTTTTTCTTCCGGTTCTTCGGGCTTGGCCAGCTCCTTGAGCTGCAGCACCCATTCCGGCACTTTGGGAGCAAGGGGCGGTTCACCGCTGCGGGCGCGGTGCATCTTCCGGTACAGGTCGCGGTTGTGGGAAAGGTGCAGGGTCATGGCGTCCCGGGCCCAGGTGCTGTCGCCGCACTTGATGGCCTCCAGCACTGCCTTGTGGGTGTCCAGGGTCTCCTGCAGCAGGGTGCGGTGGGTGCCCTCGGTGAACACCTCCACCGACGCCGTGATGATGGGAGCCAGCTGGGGAGCCACCAGATTGCCGCTGGCGCGGGCAATGGTCCGGTGGAACTTCATATCCTCGTTCAGATAGTCCTGCCCATGCAGGATGTGGTATTCCATGAGGTTGTACAGCGATTCCATCTCGGCGATGTCCTCCGGGGTGGCATGGCGCGCCGCCAGCGCGGCAATGGCCGGCTCGATGATGTTACGCACCTCCAGCAGGTCGAAGGCCAGACGCTCCTTGTCCTCAATGAAATCCAGCCCCAGCGGGTCATCCGCCAGGCCGGGCTGGTCGGTCACAAAAGAGCCCGCGCCGTGGCGCACGGTCAGAATGTTCTGTGACTCCAGCCGCTTGATGGCCTCGCGCACGGTACTGCGTGCCACACCCATCTCGCGGGCAATCGCTGTTTCAGTGGGCAGCTTGTCGCCGCTCTTCAGTTTTTCTTCCAGAATGTAGTCCTTGATCCGCTGTGCAACCTGTTCGGCCAGCGGTCGGCTGGAATCGCACCCCGCAGTCTCCATAAAAACCTCTTCCTTTGGCGTTTTGCTCTGTTCTACCCTTTATTATACCGAAAATTTCTGGCAGTGTAAAGCAACGCGGCATAGAAATTCGCGTTTGCGCAGCGAAGCAGAGCAATGAAAGCCCCGTTTGGCTTTTAAGGACACCAACCGGGCGGCGAGGTGGAATCCTCCCTTTCGCTTGGCTGCGGCCACGGCAGACCGGAAGCGCAAGCCATAACAAAAAATGCAGTGCAGGCCGCTGGTGTAGATCAGCATGGGCTGGTCCGGGATGCACCGCGCCACCGCCGTGGTGGTGCTGCCGGAGTCCAGAAACAGAGCGGTATTCGGCCGCAGCAGCGCCAGCGCTTTTTCGGCAATGATCTGCTTTGCTTCGGCATTGCGGGCCGTGCGGCGGCTGAGCAGGTCATCGGTGCCGACCACCTGCTCCACCGATTTGACTCCGCCATGCACCCGCACCACCCGGCGCGCTTCGTCCAGTGCCCGGAGGTCGGTGCGGCGGCTGACCCCGATGCTCTCCGCCAGCGTTTCCGCTGTGACCCAGCCCTGCGGCAGGAGAAGAAGTTCTCGTATTTTTGTCACGATCGTCTGGTGACAAAAGCTTCCGCACTCCTGTCTTGTATCCCGGCACATCGTTGAAGATGCACAAATCACTCGCGCGCCCATTGGAGATGTTGCCGTATCAGCCCACCGCTGTCACCATTCCCCGGTGACAGCAGTACTGCTTATCACCATTGAAATCCGGCGCAATATCGGCTAGAATAGTGCCAGAACGAAACGAAAGCTCCTCCGAACAAACATCCGCAGGCCGCTTCTCCCATGCCACAGGAGCTGCGCCGCCTGCCTTTCAAGTTAAAAGGAGAGCTACAAATGAAAAACGCTGTTTCCCGCTTTGGAAAGTCCCTCAGCGGCATGGTCATGCCGAACATCGGCGCATTCATCGCATGGGGCTTCCTCACCGCTCTGTTCATTGAAGCGGGCTGGTTCCCCAACGAAAAGCTGGCCAGCATGGTCTCCCCGATGCTGACCTATCTGCTGCCCATCCTCATTGCAGGGCAGGGCGGCAAAATGGTCGCAGGCGACCGTGGTCGTGTCATCGCCGCCATCGCCGTGGTGGGCTGCATCTGCGGCTCGGGCTACACCATGCTGATGGGTGCTATGGTCATGGGTCCCCTGGCCGGCTGGATCATCAAGCAATTCGATAAGAAGGTGGAAGGCCATATCCCTGCCGGTTTCGAGATGCTGGTCAACAACTTCTCCGTCGGCATTCTGGGTATGCTGCTGGCCATCCTTGGCTACTACGTCATCGGCCCGTTCATGACCGCCATCCTCACCATGTTGACCGCCGGTGTGGACTTCCTTGTGGCGCACAGCCTGCTGCCGCTGGTGTCCGTCTTTATTGAGCCTGCCAAGGTGCTGTTCCTGAACAACGCCATCAACCACGGCATCTTCAGCCCCATCGGTGCAAGTCAGGCTGCTGAGACCGGTCGCTCCATCATGTATATGCAGGATGCCAACCCCGGCCCCGGCCTTGGCATCCTGCTGGCCTACTGCTTCTTCTGTAAGGACGACACCACCCGCCAATCCGCTCCCGGTGCTGTCATCATCCACCTGCTGGGCGGCATCCACGAGATCTACTTTCCCTACATCCTGATGAATCCCGTGATCATTATCGCCCCCATCGTAGGCAACTTCTGCGCCATCCTGTTCTACTCCATGACAAGTGCAGGCCTGTCCGGCCCTGCTTCTCCCGGTTCCCTCATTGCCTACATGGCAATGGCTCCCCGGGATTCCATCCTCACCGTCCTGCTGGGCGTTATCATCGCTGGTGCAGTCTCCTTTATCCTGTCCTCGATCATCCTGAAAGCAACCTCCGGCCATGCCAAGAGCCTGACCGATGCCCAGAACGAAATGAAGGAGATGAAGGCACAGGCTAAGGGCGAGGTTCCTGAACCTACTGCCGTAAATGTCGGTCAGATCCGCAAGATTGTCTTTGCTTGCGATGCCGGTATGGGTTCCAGCGCCATGGGTGCTACCAAGTTCCACAACCGCATCAAAGCCGAACGCCCCGATCTGACCGTGACCAACACCAGCGTAGACACCATCCCTGCCGATGCGGACGTAGTGGTCTGCCAGCGCATTCTGGCTGACCGTGCCGCTAAGAGCGCCCCGCAGGCACAGCTGGTTACACTGGACAACTTCCTTGCAGATCCGCATCTGGACGCATTGTACAACGCACTGACCTCCACTGCCCCGGTACTGGATGCCAAGGCTGAAGCTGCCGCCAAAGAGCAGATCGAATGGGGTCTGCATCAGGCGGACATCATCAAGATCAGCAACGAGGAAGTGGATTTTCTCTGGGGACTTTCGCCGCAGGAAAGCGCACAGAAACTGCTGACGGAATATGGTGCCAGCCTTGTGTATGTCACGCTTGGTCCGAAGGGATGCTATTTTGCAAACCGGAACTGCACCGGCGAGATCGCTTCGCCTGCCGAGATCCATGTCGTGGATACCACCGGTGCCGGGGATATTTTCGGCGGAAGTGCTATGAGCCGCTTCCTGAAATTGAATAAGGCTCCTGCGGATTTAACAAAAAAGGAACTGACTGCTATCACAACATTTGCCTGCTGTGCCGCAAGCCTTTCTACGCAAAAGCATGGCGGCATCACAAGCGTTGTACCAGAAGCGGAAGTTCGGGAAAGAATTGCCCGGATGGTACAGGCATAAAATCCCATCAAACCCTGACATTTTTCCATTTCTCCTTCATTGGCACCGTCTCACGCTGGATTTTCCAGAGTGGGGCGGTGCTTTTGCTTATATAAGTCTTACTTCTACCGCTTTACCGCAATGAATTCCCCAAAACTATCTTGACGCGCCTACACTTCCATGATACTCTTTATTCCAAATCCTGCTGAAAAGTGGTGGTGCTTATCATGATAACCACCACTTTCAGTGGATATTACCCAGACAGAACGTACCGCCCCGCAACACACCCGATTCATTTTGCCGCCGATTCACCCGACAAAATCATCGCTGCGCTGCATGGGCGGTATTTTTCTTTTTCACAAATAAAATCTTATGTAGTTGTTCAATCTTCCAAAATTTGTTTTTGGTTGTTGACCGTACAACTTCAAAGTGTTATTCTTGCGTTTGAAAGAAGCAGGACGTAGTGTCCGCACTGCGCCCAGCTTTCTTCATACTGTACCTTGAATCCTTCATAAGCCGTCTGAACGTGATACCGTGCCATGACCTCACACTTTCCGTGAGCGAGCCAGACAACGCCGCTGCACAAACAGGGGCAGGAACTTCGTTCGGAGCAAACGGTGACCCCCTTACATGAGCAGCACAACCTCTACTTATTTTTACGCCTTAACAATTCGGAAACAATTACCCGGAAACGATTTTGAGCGCAGCGGTAGAGGGCAAGAACCGTCCCGTGGCCACAAATTTTCAATTCTTGAAAATGTTCTGTCCATCCGGGACTTCACTTCTACAATGCGTCTGCATTTCCGAAGTGATCTTGTTGGGGCGTGCCTGCCCCAAACCCTGCTCATCATTCGTGCCTAGCGGCACGAATGGAACGGCGTGTCGTGCTTTACATAACTTCACCGAGGAGTTATCGAACAGACAGGAGGTACAATGACCAAAACGAATGTTCAACCGATTCCTAGCAATTCCCAGTACCACGACACGCCGAACAACAAAACGCACGTCATCAAGTTCCGTGTGACAGCGGAGGAAAAAACGTCACTGGAACTCACTTGCAAACTCCTGAATCTCTCCCTCTCCACTTTTATCCGCCGCGCGCTGCACAGTGCAAAGATCGAGCGCACTGTTGTCGTTGCTGGCGGCGGAGAAGAAACCCTGAACGCCGTTTCCACCCTGCTCGCCCAGTGCAGCAGGGTGGGCGGAAATTTGAACCAACTTGCACGACACTTCAACTCCGGTGGTGCAGACACCGAACAACTGCGGGCGAAAATTCTTGACGAACTTGCAGACCTGACTGCATTCCGGCTCCACGCCGAGAAAGTTCTGGGTGAACTGTATGGCAACGCTCAAACATATCACCTCAGTCGCAAGGGCAGTTGCATTGTTCAACCATAAACCGCATATTTGCGACATACAATTCGATGTTGTTGCCAACGATTTGAATAATCGAATTGTAATAAAAATTCGGACTACTCTGCCATCGAAGCGTACCTTGTTTACCAGCACGATGCATTCACCGGAAAGCAACCTCTGGATGAACAAGGCAGACCGAAGCTGCGGGAATCCTACCTGCTCGACACCCTTGAGTGTGGCGATTTCTCGTTTGCAACAGCTTGTCTGCTGGCAAACCGAAAGTATGGTAAGAATACCCAGCATGGTGATATCAAAAGTCACCAGTATATCATCAGCTTTGACCCCAGAGAAGCAGCCGACAACGGCTTGACCATGGAAAAGGCACAGGCACTTGGCCTGAAATTCTGCGAAGAAAACTTTCCCGGTCACCCTGCCATCGTCTGCACTCACCCGGATGGGCATAACCGTTCGGGAAATATCCACGTCCACATCGTGATTGGCAGCATCCGAATGCGCGAGGTGGAACGCAAGCCCTATATGCAGAAGCCCCGTGACTGGCTAGAGGGCATGAAGCACTCCAGCACTGCCCAGACCATGCGGCACCTCCGTGTCGAGGTCATGGAGCTGTGCGAGGGTGCCGGACTGTACCAGATCGACCTGCTCAACGGCTCGAAAGAGCGTGTCAGCGAAGCTGAGTATTGGGCGCGCAGACGCGGCCAATTGAAACTTGACTGTGAAAACGCAGCTCTCACCGCAGATGGACGGCAGCCCCGGCAGAAGAAGTTTGAAACCGTAAAAGATACCCTGCGGAAACAGATTTCTTCGGTGCTGTACCGTGCCACCAGCTTTGAAGATTTCTCTGACAAGCTCATGCAGCAGTACGGCATTGCCGTCAAGGAAAGCCGTGGGCGGCTCAGCTATCTGCCCCCCGGAAGGACAAAGTTCATCCGGGCGAAACATCTCGGAGACAAGTTTGAGAAAGAGCAGGTGCTTGCCGCACTCGCTCAGAACATCCGGCTTGCTCTGACCATCCAGCCTATCGCAACAGACAAGCCCGATAAGATTCAGAAACTGGTGGACATTCAGGCAAAGCTGAAGCAGGGCAAGGGCATCGGCTACGAGCGTTGGGCGAAGAAGCACAACCTCAAAGCCATGGCACAGACCTTGATTCTCCTAGAAGAAAAGGGCTTGACTGACGAGGACGCACTCGACCAGAGAATTACAGAGTTTGATACCAAGTTCCACGATTCGCTGGCGGTGGTGAAAGACCTCGAAGGCCGCATGAAGGTCAACAAAGAGCTGCGCTATCATATTGCAGTCTACGCCAGTACCAAGAGCGGCGCACAGCAGTTAAAGACTGCCAAACGACCCGCAGCCTTTGAGGAGCAGCACCGTGCAGAGCTGACAGCATACCGGGCAGCAGCAGCCTATTTCAAGGCAAACGACCTCACCAAGCTGCCCAGCCCGAAAAAGTTGGAAGCTGAGTATGCGCAGCTGGCATCCGAAAAGGCAAAGTTCTACGAGCAGTACAAGGAAGCCAAGGAAGAACTGCTCAAACTGAAAACCGCAAAGCAGAATGTTGCGTCCTTTTTCCGGGAGGAAGAACCGGCGCAGCAGGAGAGATAAAGGAGTGTGCGAATGATCAACTTGAAAATCGACCCGGAGTTCCAGTCCCAGATTCCCCCTCTGACCGATGATGAATTTAAGCAGCTTGAAGAAAATATCCTGAAAGAAGGCAAGCTGATTTCTCCTTTGTTCGTGTGGAACAATACACTTGTTGATGGACACAACCGTTATGCAATTCTTCAGAAGCACCCGGAGATTTATTTCTCCACCATGCCGCTCCCGTTTGAAAGCAGAGAAGAAGTCCTCGCATGGATCTGCAAGAATCAGCTGGGGCGGCGCAATCTCACGCCGGAGCAGAAGAAGTTCCTCATTGGAAAGCAGTACAGTGTGGAACATCGGAAGCCCGGTGGAAACGGCAACAATCAGCACACGGCTGCTGCCAAGAAAACCGCCCCGGAGGAATTGTGTCAATTTGGCACAATTCCTCCCACCTCTGCGGAAGCGAGCATCCGCAAGCAGATTGCAGAGCGGAACAACGTCAGCGAATCCTACGTTGCCCGTTCTGAAAAGTTCATGCACGGCGTAGAGATCCTGGAACAGATGGTGCCCGGTATGCAGGAAAAAATCCTGTCCGGGCAGTTCAAAGTCCGTGATGCCGATATGCACCGCCTTGCCAGAGCTGATTTTCCGAACCGCAAGCAGATCGTGCACGAGATTCTGCACCCGGAGGACCGCTCTGCTCCGCAGTCGAGCTACTCACACTACTCTGAAATCAACTACTCTGCGCTGGAAGCTGCCGTCCGGCGCATCCAGCAGGACGTTGATTTTCTTATGCGCTACCTTCCCAATGTGCCCGATGATGCCTATGTGAAAGTGGAAACCACGAAGATTCTCAAGCAGCACAAGGCGTATATGGCACAGTTTGAAGAAATGCTGAACGATGAAAAAAATCGCATAACGACAGGCACTTGTAAGCCATCAACGAGCCACCAGCCGCAAGTGCAGGGCGGAAAGCATCCGCGCCCTTG
>ENA-OWOE01000674-OWOE01000674.1-gut-metagenome-genome-assembly--contig:-NODE-674-length-19337-cov-5.874714_pt1 | contig 19337 bp, 18 predicted proteins | sample MGYA00248254_ERZ651788 | MGnify/ENA primary metagenome ERZ651788 (study PRJEB26908, sample SAMEA4031709) | gut metagenome | biome: gut; feature: normal infant; material: stool | place: China | collected 2015... | reverse complement strand
TCGTTCAGATCGAGGGGCTGGATGAAGTTCTCATCAATGAGCCGGGCCTGACGCTCGCCTACAAGGCCGGGGCCGAGCACCCGCCACAGCAGGCCAAAGGCCGCGTAGGGCACACCATTGGGGCGGCACTCCCGCGGCTCCTGATGATGGTCGAACATACCAAAACCCACATCGTACACGATGCCGTCAAAATCATCCGGCACCACAAAGCCGCGGGTGATCTTGATGTCCGGGCGCAAAATTTGCAGCAGGGCAGTGGCAAACACATCGTCGGCGTGGAACTTGCCGGCGTGGGTGAAGCCGTTTGCAGGAATTTTCATAGATGTACCTCGTTCCCAATAAAATGTCTGGCAACAGTATAACACACTTTGCAGAAAGGGACAACGAAAAGCCCCGGCTGTCGGTGGACAGCCGGGGCAAAACATTTTATTATTTTTGGGGGAAAAACGCTTTAACCTTTAAAAAACTTAACAAACCATTCAAAGTCATCCGTTACATCCTTGCCATTGCTGTTTTCGACTTTCACTTCAGTATACTTGTGGGTAGTCTGGTCAAACTCGCTAGTAACTTTATACTTGTTGCCACTTTCATCGACCAGAATCCGATTACCTTCCGCATCGTTTTTCATCGTATAAACCTTATAGCCGTTTATCTGGCACAGGTTATTAGATTTACCGATTTGGATGGTTTGGTACACCGTAGTCTCAGAGGTGCCATCCTTTCGCTGAGAAAATTGATATTTCGGCATGCCATTATCGCCAAAGCAAGTGGTCTGTTCGGAACCGTTTTCATCTGTATAGGTTTCTGCGTAATATTCTTTGCCGCCGACTTTTACGGTAGTGCGGTACATTTCGTTCGGCAACTTTTCCTCTTCAGAAAAGTCCATGTACGGATTGTTCTGAATATTTTTCAATGCAGTCTTATCATCCTCAAACAGCATGTAACTTGCATACTTGCCATCGTTTGTCTTTTCTGCGAACACCGCATTCTTTTGGGTCTTGCCCTCTTGAGTCATGACAGTTTTCACGTAAACATCGGTGCCTTTGCGGGCCACAATCATCTGTCCTTCGAGCGTTTTTGTTTTATTGGCATCATAATCGGCCATAGTAGCCAGGAAATAGAACTCGTTCGAATTGTAGATCTTCTTCGAGGACTGTGCATACTGACTCTTTGTCACATCCGGGATTTTTGTCTTCTCGGGCTGAGTCGTAGTGCCGCCAGTCTCACCGCCCTGATCCGGGTCCGTTGTATCCGGACCGGGAACCGGCTCAACGATTTCAGTGCCGCCGCCAGTGGAACCGCCATTGCCGCCATTACCGCCATTGCCGCCTGCGCCACCGCCGCAAGCGGTCATCATGGAAACAGCCATTGCTGCCGCCAGCAGAACAGCGGCTGCTTTTTTGTACAATCTCATAATACAAGCCTCCTGTTTTTTTGTTCCGAAGCACCCCAAAAATATGCTTCGCACCCACATCTTACCCCCCCCCGGCATCTTGTCAACCAATCTGAAAAAATTTGTCATTTCGCTCAGAACAGGTGACCATTTTTTTGCAATATAACAACAGCCCCGGAACGGGCACGCCATTCCGGGGCTTTTTGAGCGTATTCTTACTTTTTCTTTGTGGTGCGTGCCTTTTTAGCGGCAGGAGCGGCGGGCTTTTCCGCCGGGGCGGTCTCCGGCTCGCCCAGAGCCAAAATGCTGCTCAGCTCCTTCTGCACAGCGGCGTTATTGTCGTCGGTGACGGCCAGCACATCGGAGTAGAACTGCTCCATGCCCTCGCGGGTGGAGAAGGTGGCAACGTACATCTGGTTGCCCATGGCACCGCTCAGAGCGTCCGGGATGCGGTCCACCATGCGCATGTTCTGCTGGTACTTCTGCATGATCTGCTCGTGGCTGTACACAAAGTGCTTGCCGTCGCGGCGGCCTGCAAACGGGCAGTAGAAGTGCTCGCCCACCGGCATATCGGTGCCGCCAAAGGCGATCATGTCCGCCCAGATCTTATACACGTTGGTGGAGCGGGCAAAGTTGATCATATCCGGGGTGAAGCCGCCGCAGGGGCGCATGTTGACCTCCAGCGCCACGATCTGGCCCTTTTTGCCCATACCGGCCTGATTCTCGGTCATGCGGAAGAATTCAAAGTGGATGAAGCGGCTCTTCACGCCAAAGCTCTTGACGGCGGCACGGCCTGCAGCGCGGGTGTCCTCGGGCAGGTCCTTGATGATGTAGTAGATGGAGTTGTCGTTGTCGTTGACGATATCCATGATGGACATGGGGCTGACGTTGCCGGCCTCAAAGATGGGGTTGCCGTTGGCATCGATGATGGCATCGTAGCTGTTCACCTCGGCCCGGACGAACTCCTCCATGATGTACTCCACATCCGGGTGATGGGCCGTCTTCTGCACGAGGAACTTTTTCAGGTCCTCGTCGCTGGACAGCTTGTGGGTATCGGATGCGCCCACGCCGTTATCCGGCTTTACCACCACCGGGTAGCCCACCTCGTCGATGAACTTCCGGCAGCCCTCGTAATCGTCCACCATGTGGTAGCGTGCGGTGGCGATGCCGGCCTTCCGGTAATACTCCTTCATCTTGCTCTTGTACTTGATGCGGGGCATATCGGAGGTTTGGAAGCCGGAGGTGATGTGGAAATCGGTGCGCAGGGCTGCGTCCCGCTCCAGCCAGTATTCATTGTTGGACTCCAGCCAGTCGATGCGGCCATACTTGAATGCAAAGAAGGCCACGGCGCGGTAGACCTCGTCGTAGTTTTCCAGACTGCCCACCTTGTAGTACTCGTTCAGGCTGTCCTTCAGCTCCGGCTTCAGCTCATCGTAGGGCTGGTCGCCGATGCCCAGCACATTCATGCCGTTGTTTTTCAGCTCACGGCAGAACTGCCAGTAGTTGGTGGGGAAGTTGGGCGAAATAAAAATAAAATTCTGCATGGTTTTACGATTCCTCTTTCCTCTATAAGAAAACCCTCTCAGTCAACGCTTACAGCGTTGCCAGATTCCCCTTTTTGTCGCTTACGCGACATCTTCCCCCGACCGGGGGAAGTCTTTCCTCGAAAGGGGGAGCTTATTTGCTGCAAACCGTCAGATGCATCAAAGCTCGCCCTTCGGGAGAGCTGGCGCGTCAGCGCCTGAGAGGGTTTGTTTTACTGCTCGCCCAGAATATACGGCATGTAATATGCAGTCTGCTTATACCACCAGTTCCAGTCGTGGTTGACATCGTGGCCCCACAGGTCCACCCAGATGGGGATGTTCTTGGCCTCGAAGATGCGCTTGAGGAACCATGTGGTGTCCGGCCGTTCCCAGTCGCCCTGACCACAGCAGATGACCGCCTTCTGGCTGCGGTACAGCTGCATGTAGGGGTGATCCTCCGGGAAGTTCTTCATGTAGTCCACGGGCGAGTTCATGTACACCAGCTCGTCCATATAATTGCCGAAGCCATAGTGGGCCGTGTAGATGCCGCTGAGGGCCAGACAGCCGCAGAACACATCCGGGCGGCGCAGGTACAGGTTGACCGCATGGGTGGCGCCCAGACTGCAGCCAAAGGCAATGACACCGGGCAGGTCGTCCCAGCCGTTGCGCTCCTTGGCCAGATACTGGATCTTGGGCACAGCCTCCTCCACGATATAGCGCAGCCACTGCTCATAGCGGCGAATGCGCCAATAGGGGTCACCCTGCGTGTCGGACCAGGTCTCCTTGTCCATGGTATCAATGGAGATCACCATGATCTTACCAGCATCGATCCACGGGGCAAGGGTGTCGGCCATGTGGAAGTTCTCAAAATCGAAGAAGCGGCCATCCTGACAGGGGATGTACAGCATCGGGCGGCCTGCGTGGCCGTAAATTTTGCACTCCATGTCGCGGCCCAGCGCCGGGCTGTAGTCCTTAAAATACTGCATTTCCATGGTGTTTCCTCCTTTTAGGGTTTACTCCTCCACCTCATACATCAGAGTATGGAACATAAAGGGCAGCTGTTTTTCCCAACTGGCTTCGCTGTGGGTGCCGCCGGGCACGATGCGGCTGGTAAGGTGGATGCCCCGGGTCATGACCTTTGCGCACATCTCTGCAAAGCCGCAGCGCGTCCCGTCGTGGTTGCCCATCTCGCGGGAGCCGTAGTCCATGTACAGCACGGTGCCCGGCTCCAGCTTTGCGCGGCCCACAAGGCCGGAAAGCTTTTCCGGCGACACCCAGATGGACGGCGACAGCGCCGCCGCACGGCTGAAAGTGTCGTTGTACTGCAAAAGGGCGTACAGGCTCATCAGGCCGCCCATGCTGCTGCCGCCGATGAAGGTGTGCTCCCGGTCGGGCAGGGTGCGGAAGTTGCGGTCGATGAAGGGTTTGAACCGGTGGATATACCAGCTCATGGTGGCCTGACCCGTGCCGTCGAAGTGGCCGAACTGCGGGTCGTCGAACCGGTAGGGCGAATACTCCACCAGCCGTTCGTTGTTGGCTCCGGCGTTGCACTCCACCGCCGCCACGATCAGAGGGGTGTCGGTGTAGTCCAGATAATCGGCCACGCCCCAGCTTTTGCCAAAGGTGGCATCCTCGTCAAAAAAGACGTTCTGGCCGTCGAACATATACAGCACCGGATACCGGCGGTCGGGGTCAGCTTCATACATCGTGGGCAGATAAACATATACTCTGCGCTGCTCGGTGCCGTTGACGGCAGGGTAGCTCACGCTCCATTTTTTGACCATGGGTCCATTCCTCTCAATCTTTCCCGCACGCCTGCCGCAATGCAGGCCGCTGTTCTGTTTTCAGTTTAGCACTGCAGGGCACAGAAAGCAATTGCGCCGGGAAATTTTGGAGGTTTGACGGAGAGGGCGAGGACGTTATCCTAATATACGGCAAACGCCGCCGAGCGGAGGCCTGGCGGCGTTTGCTGCTATTCTGAATAAAAAGGTTCTCTCCGGAGAATCGGGATCAGTTCTTTTTCTCAACAGGCACGATCCAGCCCTTGGTATCGGGGATCTTGCCCCACTGCATACCGGTCATGGTGTCGTACAGCTTCTGGGTGACAGGGCCGATCTTGCCGTCGCCGATGTAGGCGTGCTCGCCCTTCCAGACCAGCTCCTTGACGGGGGAGACGACAGCGGCGGTACCGGTGCCGAACACCTCTTCCAGCTTGCCTTCGCGGGCAGCAGCCATGATGTCGGCAATGGCGATCTTGCCCTCGACGACCTCATAGCCCCAGTCCTTCAGCAGCTCGATGCAGCTGCGGCGGGTAACGCCGGGCAGAACGGTGCCGACGGTAGCAGCGGTGTACACCTTGCCGTCGATCTTGAACATGATGTTCATGCTGCCAACTTCCTCGACGTACTTCTTCTCCACGCCGTCCAGCCACAGCACCTGTGCGTAGCCCTGCTCCTCGGCCAGCTCGCCGGCCTTGATGGAAGCAGCGTAGTTGCCGCCGCACTTGGTGAAGCCGGTCAGGCCGGGAGCGGCACGGATGTACTCGTCTTCCACGTAGATGCGGACGGGGTTGATGCCCTCGGCATAGTAAGCGCCCGAGGGAGCGCAGATGATGCAGAAAATGTAGTGCTTGGAAGCGTGCACGCCCAGACCCACGTCGTTTGCAAACACGAAGGGACGGATATACAGGGAAGCACCGTCGGAATGGGGCACCCAGTCACGGTCCACATCCACCAGCGTCTCAACGGCCTGAATGTAGTCCTCCACAGGGATCTTGGGGATGCACAGACGGTCGGCGGAGTCCTGGAAACGCTTTGCGTTGCAGTCCGGGCGGAACAGCTGGACGGTATCATCGGCCGTGCGGTATGCCTTCATGCCCTCAAAGATCTCCTGAGCGTAGTGGAACACGACAGTAGCCGGGTCCAGTTCAAAGGGGCCGTAGGGGACAATGCGGGCATCGTGCCAGCCTTCGCCCTCGGTGTAATCCATCACGAACATATGGTCGGTGAACTTCTTGCCAAAACCCAGATTGCTCTCGTCAGGCTTTGCCTTCGGAGCAGTGGTACGGGTGATCTTGATATCCAACATGATTTATTTTCCCTCTTTCCTGATCTCGGGCGCAGCGAGTGAAAACGCGCCCGCAAACACCGAATGTTGTTTTCTATTATAATAATATGAATGTGATTTACAAGGAAACGAAAAATCTTTCATCTTTGGACAGGTTAAGTTGCGCTAAATTGCCTGCTTTTCCATGTGCAAACTGCCCAAAATATGATACAATGAGGGCATAAGCCGGATCTTACAGGCTCAGAAAGGAGCTTTTGCACAATGATAAAAGGTGTTATTTTTGATATGGACGGGCTGATGTTCGACACCGAGCGCATCTGGGCCACCCTGTGGAAGCCCGCACTGGCCACACTGGGTCTTCCTTATAAGGAAGGGCTGGACGCTGCCGCGCGCGGCTCGGCAGGCGATTCCATGCGGGCCGTGCTGCGCCGCTTCTACGGCCCGGACTGCGACACCGATGCCATCATGGATGCCCTGCACGCGCAGGCAGAGACGGCCTTTCAGGCACCGCCGCCCAAAAAGCCGGGTCTGGATGAACTCATCGCCTATCTGGAAGCGCAGCACATTCCCATGGTGGTGGCTTCCTCCAGCCGGATGGCATCCATCCTGCGGCACCTCAACAACTGGCACATGACCAGCCACTTCAAGGCCCTCATCTCCGGCGAGCAGTTCACCTCGTCAAAGCCCGACCCGGAGATCTTCCTCACCGCGGCCAAGGCGCTGGGCACCACCCCGGCTGAAACGCTGGTGCTGGAGGACAGCTACAACGGCGTGCGCGCCGGTGCGCGGGGCGGCTTTGTCACCGTGATGGTGCCGGACCTTGCCCCCGCCGACGACGAGATGCGCCGTCTGTACACCGCCGAGTGCAAAGACCTGCGCGAGGTGAAAAAGATGCTGGAGGAGGGGAAGCTTCTTTCCGAAGCCTGAAATATACAGTTGGTCTTTTACATTTTCACGCTAAAAAAAGCGGAGAACATCCTCAAGGAAGTCTTTGCCCGCCATATCCAGCAGTCCTCCCGTGTGGAACTGGGCAAGAAGTTTGAAAGCGGCTTCTATGCCAAGCCCGACACCCCCAGCCCGCAGGCTGTACCCGCCGCAGGCGAACCCACCATCTCCATGACGGCTCTTTTGGAATTGCTCAAGGATGCCGACCCGGAAATGAAGGCAAAGCTCCGCTTAGCCCTGCTCACCTGATGCAAAAAAGGGCACTGATTGCAATGCAATACAGCGCCCTACATCATCGGACATGGAAAACACCGACCGTGCAAAAACCGTGCAGCCATGGCTTACAAAACAAAAAAGCCATGAAATCTTTCGATCCACAGCTTCCACGGTAGACATTCCTACGCGTTGGGACCCGCGGGCTAAGCAACAGCAACGGGTTGCGTTAGCTGATTTTTCCGCAGCCCCTTGGCAGGGCTTTGAAAAATCAGAACGCGGCCCCAACAACTCCTCCCTGTTTCAGCCGCAGGCTGCGGTCGTCGTTGTTGCACTGGGCTGATTGCTTGCGGCGCTATGCGCCGCCGCCCTGTTCGAGCCCCTTCCATCGCGCAAACAAAAAAGAAAAACCAGCACACAATGTGTACTGGTTTTTCTTGGTGCGATGGAAGGGACTCGAACCCCCGGCCTACTGATTCGTAGAAACCAAACGGCATCTTTCATCCATATCCACAATTCACGAAGAATCGTCATTTTCATCGATGCACCGTGATTTTAGAGTTGTGAATCTATTGTATTCCTTTGCATTGTTTGCACTCCTTTGCACCTGTTATCCATCCTTGCAATGTGCAGAAAATGTGCAAAAGTGTGCAGAGCCAAAATCAGCCCTGCAAGACGACCTCAAACTCAACGGCTTTCCTGCTGGATTTTTGGGGCATCGGCAGAGCAAAAATTCCCAATTTCATCCAGACAACAATCTTACATCATACACCGGTTTTATGGCAGGGTTTAGGACATCCGAACAGACACCGTTTGATATAGAAAGTGAGGTTCACCATGAATAAACTGCTTTCCTGCCGCTTCAATATGGACACCAACCGGGTGGAAGCCCGGTTCGAAGATGGCACCATCGTTGCCATCGACTGCATCGCCGTGGAGGACGAGTACGGCAACGCCCCAGCGCAGCGGGCTGAACTGGACTGGCTGCTGTACAACAAGCCCTTGGAGTATGTGCAGATGGTGCTGGAAGGGGAGATGGATCGCTATCTCTCCCTCAGCTGCAACCACGGTAGGCTGGAAGATTAAGCCCCTATAAAGAACACGATGCCCACCGACCTATGGTTTTCGCCATAAGCTAGTGGGCGTCGTTCGTTATTCGGGATTCTTTGGCAGGCGGTCGTACAGCACCACCGTGTCAGCGATTTCAATCTGTACCCTCTCTTTCTTGAGCAGGGTAACCGTCCAACGGATATGCCGATGGTTGTTTCATTTTTCTGTAACGGCATCTTGTGTGCCAATAAAGGGTGAAACCCTCCCTTTGCAGGGCTTCGCTTAAATAGTTGAGCCTTATCTGAAATCTTTTGTCGAATTCAGTATTTTATCAGTTATGACTTTTGGTTTTGCAATTTCTCCATTGAGTTTCAATCGTAAGTGTGATATACTGTGGTCGGCCACGGAAGGAGAGTGAAGTTTTATGATCAAACGCGAACTGTATATGAGCCGCATCCGTCCGTTTATCGGGACGGAGCTAGTCAAGGTCATGACCGGTATCCGCCGCTGCGGAAAGTCGGTCATGTTGGAGCTGATCCAGCAGGAACTCACGGAGTCCGGCGTCAGCCCAACACAGTTTATCGCCATCAACTTTGAGGATATGAGCTACTCCCATCTGCAAACCGCGCAGGCGCTGCATGATGAGATCACCAAACGCGCCAAGGAGATCGACGGCAAGGTCTATCTGTTTTTTGATGAGATTCAGGAGGTCAAGGACTGGGAAAAGTGCATCAATTCTTTCCGCGTTTCGCTGGATTGCGACATCTATATCACCGGCTCCAATGCAAAGCTGCTGTCTGGTGAGCTTGCAACCTATTTGGGCGGACGGTATGTGGAGTTTGTGATCTATCCGTTCTCATTCGGAGAGTTCATGGAGCTGTACCGCTCGATCAGTCCTGATGCGTCCATTCAGCAGTGTTTCCAAAAGTACCTGCTTGCCGGAGGGATGCCCTATCTCGCAAACCTCCGCTATGCGGATGCGCCGTCCAAGCAATATCTTCACGATCTGTTCAACTCTGTCCAGCTCAAGGACATCGTGAAGCGAAATAAAATCCGTGACGTTGACCTGCTGGAACGGATCATTGCCTATGTGATCGCCAATGTGGGAACGACCTTCTCGGCGACCTCTCTTGCAAAGTTCCTGAAAAACGAGCAGCGCACCGTTGCCCCGGAAACAATTCTGAACTATATCAAATACTGCTGCGAGGCGTACCTGTTCTATCAGGTGAAGCGGGAGGACTTGCAGGGCAAACAGATCCTTGCCTCCAACGAGAAGTATTATATTGCCGATCACGGAATCCGCGAGGCGGTCTTCGGCGGCAATATGCGGGACATCAACCTCATTTTGGAAAACATCGTCTATCTGGAGCTGCTGCGCCGGGGCTATGAGGTGACTGTCGGCAGGACGGGCGATAAGGAAATTGATTTTGTATGTGACAAGCGCGGCGAAAAGCTGTATGTTCAGGTCACTTATCTTCTGGCATCGGAAGAAACAGTCAACCGCGAGTTCGGCGCGTATGATAGCATCCGCGACAACTTCCCGAAGTACGTTGTTTCCCTCGATGAGTTCGACATGAGCCGAAACGGGATCAAACACCGGAATATCCGCGATTTCCTCTTGGCGGAGGAATGGAACTGAACAGGAAGCCCGGCATCACGTCAAATGGCGCGATGCCGGGCTTCTTAAAACTCAAAATGGAAAATCTAAATGATAGGCATCTTTGACTTTTTGTAATTCCTCCATAATCTTATGGGGACAATTAAAAAGGAGCTCCTGTAGAGAAGGGAATAAAGTATACTCTCGCGGATTTCCATAGCTTGTCCAACTGCTTGCATATACAAGCTCATTTTGAACAAAAAATTCAAGGCAGCTTCCATAGTTATTTGAAAGTGTGGAATCAAGTGTGTTTTTGCTCTCCCACTGCCTTATATTTTCGATTTCTCCTTCTGCCATCCAACGGTCACCAAACGTGCGCATTCTCTCTTCCACGATATAAGCAACAAACAGCCGTATATTAATATCAAGCGTGTCATCTGACCAGATTTTTTTGAATATGTTGACGGCTAATTCAATATGCTGATCCACGCATTTTTTAAGTGGTGGAAGCACCCGTGCTACGTTTGCAGAGTATTTGCGGAAAGTGTCGATGCCAAACTCCAGAGTATCGTTATTCAAAGCCCCGTTATCAAAAGATGACAGCAGATCAAACGCGTTATCGACATTTACGCCACGGATTTCGCATTTGTTTAACCAACTTGAAATAGTAGATTTAGAGACTTTTCGAACATTTTCATGAAGTATGTAGTATAGCACGATTCGTTCATCGTCCGTGGTTATTTCTGCAATAGTATCTGCGATAGAAATATCAGAACCACCCGGGGGCAATTCTCTCACTTTCAAATATTCTGCATACCTTGTTCTAAGTTTATTATTCTCGTATGTGATAAGACTGGCTTTTGTGTGCGGAGCCGATACCGCTTCGCTCACAGTATCATAAATGTACGAAATATCTGTATCGGAATCCAACCGCCTTAACTTATATTCGTTATTTAGGAATCCGTACATGTTGCCCGAATTAATTTCCGGCAAGGCAACTGGAATTACAGGAACGTCCTCATACCAAAGCACTCCCGCTTCATTCAGGCAATAGGCACTCTGATAATAATCATGCGAAAGAATCGCAATGTTAACTGCGCTGCTTTTCAGCGCAGATCTGACTTCATCAGAAATGCGTTCATTTATGTCGTTGCCCGGCAGAGAAGAGCAGAAAACTGCTTCCTTAGAAATTCCGGTTCCTGCAAAAAAGTCAACAAGCATATCCGCAATACCTTTATCAGTTGATCGGTGGCTTATGAAAATTGTATTTTTCTCCTTTTTCCCTTGTGTTGCATTGGTGGGGTTATGCGTGTTATACTCAGCCAATCGTTCACTATATGTTCTTGCAGAATTATTTAGAATGACAAAGTATGGCTCATTATCAGCCCATTTAACATCAATATAGCCGAGTTCTTTTAGTTCTCTTATGATACCGTCAAGTTCTTGCTCTTGTTGCGTAGAAAGCCCGTTGTATTGTTTCCGCAATACCTGCGTAGGGTTTTCTGAACAGACCAGCTTTAACAGTAACCCTTCAGAATTAGATGGAAGTTTTCTAAAATCCATAGATTCTCCTTATAATTGCGGCTTGTCTAACACATACATCAGCTGGCTTGCCAGCATTATTTGCTCCATAGCCTCACGTTTTTCATATTGAAGATTAGCATGAGCCGCAGGATTGCGATAGGCTGCCATGATTCCTTCAAACAGAGATTGGATTCCACGTCGGTAGTCCCTGCCACTGGTAGTAGTTGTGTCACAGAATTTGAAAGCGCCGTTCTCGCTCATAAGTGCGCCAATCACATCGCCGATCTTTGAGGGAACTGCTGCGCCAGGTTTTAACTCTGAAAACTTTTCGCGCAGACGTGATTCCACTTCTTTAATTGCCTTTTCTGCCGCAGCTGAACAATGACCATCTACAAATAACTCACGGGAAACATTCACAATCCGCGGGTGTATCTCTGACCAGAACTGGACAACAACGGGTTCTGCTTTGATATGGCGAACAATTACCACCAACTCGCCAAATGCCGCAGGATTCAGGAAAATAGCACCCACTTCGTTTTGCTGAAAAAGTATATTTGCAACACAGGGGAGCGTAGTCGCATAAAAAGGATAGTCTGCTTGGATTCCTCTCGTAATTGCATTGATCCATTGGTAAACGCGCTGAATTTCCTGAGGCGTGTGGAGAAACTGCATATGCAAGTTTGCATTTGTAAAGTCTATCCACTTTCGCAGCTCATACAGTTCGTTCTCATACGGCAGTTTCAAAGCACGCACCTTCCTTACAGCGCCTTTACCGTGTCGATAAACTGGCTCATGCTCATTGCACCCGGCAAGAGGTTTTCCTCATTCTCAAATACCATGTAATAGCGGAAATCCTTGCCTGCTGCTGTACGCCACGCCTGACCGAGTGCGATTTTCTCCCGGCTGTCATCGTTTTTCAGGTGGTCGCCCTTGGTTTCCGCGCAGATGAGCTTGCCGCTTTGGGTCATAATCAGAATATCCGGGTAATGCTTGATAAAGCCGTTGATTGAAAAGCCCTGTCTGGCAATATTCCGATGCCACCAACGGACATTTGGCAGGGCGGTCAGCTCTACGACCAGCTTTTGTTCCAGTTTGTTCATGTCGCCGTCCTCCGCCGTGTACAGCGAACGGGCGTATATGTCAGTATGGGTGGTGGGATGGATTGCGAGGGGCAGGCGGAACGAGGGCTTGCAGACAATGCGCTCCGTTTCCAGCCACTTTTCAAAAATTTCCCGATAGTGGGCTTCCAGCAGCGTTTCAATCTTGTCACGGATCTTCGCCGCATAGCCCAACGGCGCTTTCTCCATGGCGGCGAGCTGCGCCTTGTCCATATCGTCCACAATGCGGTCTATGTAGGCTTTCAGCTCGGCAGCGTCCACCATGTTCAGTTTGTTAAGCTGCTTGAACATCATGTCCTTGCATTGGCGCACCCGGCTTTCCTGCGGCAGATTGTTGAACCACTCCTTGAAATACCGCTGCTCGGCGCTCTCCATCTTGAACACCTTCGGCAAACCGCCGTCCTGCTCCCGCACGTCGATTTCGCGGATTTCATCGTCTGCGGCGGCAAAATCAATGTCGTATGCTTTGCCCTTGAGGGTAAAGCCCTCTGCCAGCATTTCCTTGTCCAGCAGTTCAAAAGAGCCGTCCGTAAACAGAGATTGCTCGATTTTCAGGAAAAACTGCGGGATTTGCAGCGTTTCAATATCCTCCCGGAACTGCGGGTTTACCCCAAATGATTTCACTTTATCCCGCACCTCCCACGGAAGATTGTCCATCACCGGGTCATTGCCGGTCTGCTGAATTGCATCTGTATATGCCTTTTCGACCTCTGCGGCAGCGTCCAGCATGGTGTCGGCCTTCGGGGCAGTTTCAGGCGTTTGCGCCTGTTCTCTGCGCCGCTCCAACTCTGCCCCGATCAATTTCCCATCCAGCCCCGAAAAATCGTCCTCTGCGGTTTCCAGTTCGGAAACTCCTTGCGGGTCAGGCAGCGTAATTTGTTCTGCTGGCTGTTCGGGAATCTGCGGTTTTGCGGACTCCCCGATCCGATAGTCCTTATCGCTGAAACCTGCGCTGTTCAAGCCCTTGACGATATGCGCCACGGTGTTGTTGAAGTCGTTGGAGGAAGTCAGCACATAGGACATATTGAGTGCGCTTTGCGTATGCTGGCTCGTATGGGGCAGACGGAGAATCCGTCCCAAAATCTGCTCCACGTCAACTTGACTTGTCTTATTGGCAAGGGACGCAAGAATATAGGCAAAGGGGCAGTCCCAGCCCTCTTTCAGCGCATTGACCGTGATAATATATCGGATCGGGCAGTTTGGGGACATCAACTCCACATTTTTCAGCTCGTTCACATCGGCGGTACGAATGGCAATTTGATCGGCAGGAATCCCGGCGTCCACCAGCTTGTCCCGCAGTTTTTCAAAGGTGGTCGCGTCCTCCTTGCCCTTCGGCTGTGCCTGAAACAGCGCGATAGGACGGATATATTTACCCGTCTTGGCGTACTCCGCGTTTGCGATTTCTTCCAGCTTGTTCCGCAGGTCGATTGCATCAGTCAGTACCTCGGCTTGGCTGTCCCGGTTATAGACGATCACCGGCAGCTTGACCATGTGTTCGTTTTTCAGCTGCACCGCGTCCACATAGGAGATGATATTGCTCTCCTTTTTCGGTGTGGCGGTCAAATCCAGCACAAAGCAGGGATTGAAGTTTTCCAGCATTTCAAGGCTCAATTCCGACCGGGCATGGTGGCTCTCGTCCACGATGACAAGCGGGTTAAGCTGGTTGATGATCTGGAACAGAGCGGTTTCGTCCGCTTTTTCAATGGGGCTGTCGGGCTTGCCCAGCACCTTTGCAAACGCGGCAAGATTGCTGTTTTCCTGATAGGCTTTCAAGCCCTCCTTACCGCGACCGCGGAAGGAATCATAGGACAGCACCATAACCGACAACTGCTCCGTTACGGCCGTGGGGTTGAAGTTCTGACCGTTCAAAAGCTCCTGCTTGGTGTAGACCTCCACACGCCCGCCGAAATCCACGTCGATTTTTTGGCGGTAGGGATGGGAGGTGTCTTTCAGGGCTTTCGCCGTCTGTGTCAGAATCGCGTCCGATGGAACAAGCCACACGACCGCCTTTGTCTTGGTAGCGGGGAGCGCGTCAAAGATAGGGCGAACGGCGTTGCAGGCAATGAAGGTTTTGCCGCCGCCTGTCGGTACCTTGAAGCAGAGATTTGGAACACCGGGTATCACGTTTTGGTATCGCCCTAAAGCCGGTGCGCTCTTTTCCCGCCAGAACTGCTCAAACGCTGTCATATAGTTCTGCGTTTCGTTCAACAGTTCCAGATAGCGGGTCAGGTCCGCTATCACTTTTTTCTGATAAGATTTCAGTTCCATACAGCGAACACCCCTTACAGTCTGCTAATATCTCTCGGTATTTTCTTGAATGTAACGCCCATTTTTGCCAGCTTGTCCTCACTGATGGAGCAGCGGTCGGCGTAGATCACCGTTCCGTCGGCTTTTTCCGTAATGGTGGAGAGGAACGCATAGTCCAGCACCGTCACGCGCTGCGGCTCGTAGTAGAAGTAATAGCCTGTGCTGTTGTGCTTGCCGAGGTAATAGGGATTTCCGCCGCTGGGCGGGGCGTAGGGCTGCTTTGTTTCCATGAACCAGATGTATTCGCGGATTTTCTCCGGGGCAACCGCTTCGTTCAGGCAATCGCCCATAAGCAGCGGTTCGCCAAGATCATAGAAGCTGAAATTGCCGCCTGTGCCCTCCACGGCGTTTTTACCCTCACCGTAGCCCTTGATAACGCGCTTCACGCGCTCGGCGGTGATGCTGTCGGCGTAGTCCATCATCTCGACAAGAATAAACTTGCGGTGTCCGCCGTCCGCTTTGTTCATGTTCAGCACCGCATGGGCGGTGGTGCCGGAACCGGCGAAGGAATCAAGGATAATATCGGCATCTTTTGTGATTGCTTGAACCACGCTTTCAATCAGTGCAACCGATTTCGGATAGTCGAACGTTTTGGGCGATTCAGGAAAAATGTTTTTAAGCGTTTGCGTTCCGTTAACAGTGAAAAATGCTTTTTCAGCCCATATCGTAGGAACCTGTCCGCCTACGGTCTGATTTTCTCCAAATAACAACGTCGGAACACCATCTTCATGCCCTAAAACTTCCAACTCGCCGTCTTTGATTTTCTTGATAACTCCGCTTGGCAAATACTGGACACTGTATTGGTTCTGATTGCTCCCGCTTTTGTTTTTTGAGATTTTTATATAGCCTTTTTCCCAATCCACTTGTAATCGTCCTGAAATCTGCCGCCAGACACACTGCTTGCCTTTTGCTGTTACGGGCCAAACGGCAACTTTCCCTTGTGGAGCGATAGAGTAGTCATATGGAAAATCAGCTTTCTCTCCGGTGTATGAGCCGTCATCAATTTGCTCTTGTAATGATTTTCCTACACCAGCAAATACACCATTTTCGTCTATAAAAATTGGATATGTCTGATTTGGACGTTGTGTCTTGTCGAACGTACTCAGTGTAAGCCCCTCGAATGGCGTTCTGTTATTCCCGCCACAAAAATCAAGTGCGTTTGCGTGAAAGTCCGCAGGCACAACAAAAACCAGATACTCTTGCACATAGTTAAAACCGCCTGATGGTTTCCCACCAGAAGTTTGTACTGTGACAGTCACAATCTGCTTTGTCCCAAAAATCTCTCGCAAGAGATTTACAAGATTATGTAGTTCATGGTAGCTGATGCTTATAATTAAGCATCCATCATCCGCCAGCAGCTTTTGCAGCAGCTTCAAGCGCGGATACATCATGCACAGCCACTTGTCGTGGCGGGTCAAGTCCTCGCCCTCTTTGCCGACGACCTCGCCCAGCCATTTCTTGATCTTGGGGTCGTTGACGTTATCGTTATAGACCCAGCCCTCGTTGCCGGTGTTGTAGGGCGGGTCGATGTAAATGCACTTGACGCGCCCCTCATACCGGGGCAGCAGCGCTTTCAGGGCTTCCAGATTATCGCCCCGGATGATCATGTTTTCGCTGCCGTTATCTTCGCTGTGCTGTCCGTTTTCATCAAAGCTGTACTTGCGCTCCAACACCCGAAACGGCACTTTCTGATGGTGATTGATCACCTTGCTTTTTCCAATCCATTCAAGTGTTGGCATGGCTGATTTCCTCCTGAAAATAAAGCATATTTCGTAATTCACAATGCAGAATTTTCGACAGATTACAATTATGCATTACGCATTATGAATTATGAATTTTCTTCTTGATATACTTGCCGTTCTTGATTCTTGCGTCCGCCGGTTTCTCTGCGTCCTCTGGAATCCCCCAGACCGAGCCAATGCGGATCGCACCGGGGACACGCCCCTCGCCGCACAAAATCTGAATACGGCGGGTGGAGATACCCCAGCGTTCAGCGGTTTGCGCGATTGATAAATACTTCATGGGCAGCACTCCTGTTGCAGTTCCGTTCTGCGTCTGCTTATAAAATCACAGTATAATTATAATCGTCAAAGCGAATAAAAGCAAGGACTTTCCGGAAAAGCTCAGGAAGTATCTTCAACCTAAAAAACAAGGGTTTGGGGCTTTCCCAAAAATCAAAATGGGCGTATCGGCTGCAAGGCTGAAACGCTCATTTTCCCGGTGTGTACGGACACCGGATGTGCTTGCTATTCTCTCAAATCTCATATCCGCAGATACAACGCGCTCCCGCTTTCGCAAAAGCAGGGGCGCATATTTTTTGAAAATTTCTCATTTTGATCCCTGCGTTTTGACTTAAAAATGTCCGTTGTAAAGTGAAAGGAGTTCTTTGATATGCCAGACCGCACGCGACCCATCCGCAAGGAAATCTGCCTGAACGAGCAGGAATTGAGCGTAGTTCGCCACAAGATGAATCAACTTGGCACCCGCAACTTCGGCGCGTATGCCCGGAAAATGCTCATCGACGGGTACATCATCAAGGTGGATTACACCGAACAGAAAAAGTTGGCTGCCGCCGTCAGCCGAGCCGCCTCGAACATCAACCAGATTTGCCGCCGCATCAACAGTACCGGGCATTTCTACGATGCCGATGTTGCCGAACTGAAAGAACGGATGGCTGACGTATGGGAGATGCTGAAAGCACAGCAGAGAAACGAATTGTAATTCGGGAAAGGAGTACAGATATGCCGCGCATGAGCAAATCAAAAAAGCTGGAATGGTCGTTCTTCCTGAATGACCGGGGACGCAAGGCGTACAACACGCTCTGCCGCCGCTGCGTCCACGACTGCAAGCAGAGTTTCCGGGCGGTTGTCGTTATTTGTCCGCATTATCAGTCAAAGAGGGCAAAAAAGGGTGGCACATCTGCGTACTCCCCTCGCGGACCTGACAGAAAACCGCCATAGCAGCCGTATCACACCAGACCAGAGAGGATGTGATGAAAAATCTATTTCAAATTGAACACCGCATTGCCGCCGTTCATTCCCTTGCCGCGCTTCATGCTGGCGGGCGAATATTCCATCAACGCCAAGCTGCTATATGGGCTTCTGCTCAACAGCACCATGCTTTCCCAGAAAAGTGGCTGGGTGTCCGAGGACGGGGATGTGTATGTGATCTATACGATCAAGCAGATGGCAAACGATCTTGACCGGAGTGAGCGGACGGTCAAGACCGCCCTGCGGGAGCTGGAAAATGCCGGATTGATCACCCGCGTCCGTCAGGGATGGAATCAGGCGAACCGCATCTTTCTGCAAATCCCGGACAGGGTGCAGGTTTCTTCACGTCCAGAGGGCAATATCTGCCCAATGGATGTGCAGGATTCTTCCCCTTGCATGGGGCAGAAATTGCCCGCAAGTAATACTGATACAGAATATAAAGAGCATAGTAAGACCGAAAGAGTAGAGAGTACGCGCCGCCGATATGGAGAGTTCCAAAATGTTTTCCTGTCAGGCGAGGAATGTACCCAGCTGGAAACGGCTTATCCCGGCAAAGCTGCCGAATACATTGAGCGGCTGTCCCGGTACATGGCTTCCAATGACAGGCACTATGCCAATCATTACGCCACCATCAAGAAGTGGTTGGACGAGGACAGCAAGGGCAGGAGCGCGAAAAACTACACCTACGACGATAACGAGGGAGAGTGTCTATGAATCCGATTTTTACGAAAATGGTTGATGCCGTTGAAGCGGCTAATGCCGCACCTGACGATTATATCAATCCTGCCGATGGGCTGAAATACTGCGGCAAGTGCCGCACGCCGAAAGAAGCATTATACCCCACAGGCCTTCAGGCACAGGGCTTTACCAAGCACCCGGTTATGTGCAAATGCGCTGCCGAACGCCGAGAACGGGAAGAAGCAGAACGCCGGGAATATGAGCGAATGTCCTATATGACGATGCTCCGCAGTGAAGCGTTCCACGATATGCCCGCCGCTGACTGGCGGTTTGAGGCAGCCGCAGTTACGACACCCCAGCTTGAAAAGGCGAGGGGCTACGCGCAGAACTGGGACGAGTTCAAAAAGGCGGGGATCGGGTTGCTCCTGTTCGGGAATGTTGGCACGGGAAAGTCCTATGCCGCTGGATGCATTGCCAACGCTCTGATTGACCGTCTGGAGTCCGTTCTCTTTGTGAGGATGTCCGATGTAGTCAACCATATGCAGGGCAATTTCGGCACGGACCGCGACCATTACATGAAATCGCTTGTGCGCCCTGACCTCCTCATTCTGGATGATTTGGGTGCAGAACGTAACACCAGCTTCGGTAAGGAGCGCGTATTCGATGTGGTTGACAAGCGGCTGCTGACCGGCAAGCCCATGATCGCCACAACGAATATCCCGCTTTCCGTTATGAAGCAAGCCGCCGATCTGGATGACCGCCGCATTTTTGACCGCATCTTGGAAGTCTGCGTCCCGATTCGCTTCGACGGGGAGAACTTCCGCAAAGGTAATGCCAGCGCGAATATCAAAAAAGCCGCAGAAATGCTGAATGGGTAAGCTGTTGCAGCAACTTACCCACCCATGAGACAGGAATATTATTCAACCGGCTTTC
>ENA-OWOE01000655-OWOE01000655.1-gut-metagenome-genome-assembly--contig:-NODE-655-length-19944-cov-4.421000_pt1 | contig 19944 bp, 20 predicted proteins | sample MGYA00248254_ERZ651788 | MGnify/ENA primary metagenome ERZ651788 (study PRJEB26908, sample SAMEA4031709) | gut metagenome | biome: gut; feature: normal infant; material: stool | place: China | collected 2015... | reverse complement strand
AGAAGTGAAGTCCCGGATGGACAGGAAATTTTCAAGAATTGAAAATTTGTGGCCACGGGACGGTTCTTGCCCTCTACCGCTTCGCTCAAAATCAACTTTCGACAAATGTTTCCGAATTGTTAAGGCGTAAAAATAAGTAAAGGGACTTTGCTCATGTAATGGGGTCACCGTTTGCCCCGAACGAAGTTCCTGCCCCTGTTTTGCAGCGGCGTTGACTGGAAAGCCGGTATCACGTTCGGACGGCTTATGAAATTTTCAAGGTACGTTCCCCACAAAAGAAAAATACCGCCCACGCAGCGCAGCGATGATTTTGTCGGGTGAAACGGCGGCAAAATGAATCGGGTGTGTTGCGGGGCGGTAAATCTTTCAGGGATGATCCACGGTGAGGCAGTGTTCAAAATGAACACGACCACATCTTGTAGATGGTTCCAGACTAATCCACAAAATCAGTGGGATTTACAAGAAAAATACCACGGTATGTAGAATGCGTCAAGAGGCTTTTGAAAAATTTGTTGTGCAAAAATCGAAAAAAGTACGACGCATTCAATCTTTCTGCTGCCTTTACAGGCCGCGTCTGCGAACTTCTGCAAGTGAGCATGACCGAAATGATCCTCCGTATCAAGCTGCAGCTAACAATGTTAAAATCCATTGCCAACGCCCTGCAAAAGCGGGTGGGCAGCAATTACCGCTTTGTGCTCAGCTTCAACTCAGCGCTCATCCTTCTGGGCGCACTGGGCATCCTGCCCCCTGCTACCAGTGCGATACTGTATAACCTTTCCACCCTTGGCATCAGTCTGCGCAGCATGACAGACCTGTTGGAGCAGAAGCCTTCCCTGTAAAAATGACAAATCATCCCAGCCAAAAGGAGGCTGCTGCACAAATACTGCGCAGCAGCCTCCTTTTTTAGTTCAGATGAATCGGCAAAAGCCCAGCCAGCAACCCAGCAGGAAGAAGAGCAGCGCCTTACCCAGCACCGGCAGCCACAGGCGCTTGCACAGAGCCATATCCCACCGGTGGATGTTCTGTTTAGGGCAGGTGCCAACGCAGGCTTCACAGGCGATGCACTCTCCGCTGCGCAGGCTGGTTTCCTCCAGCTTCAGGCACACCGGGCACTGCTGTTTACAGGCATTGCAGCCCGGGATGCAGTCGTCGCTCTGCCGGTGCAGCCGCGCAAATGGCAGCACCGGCAGCAGGGCAAACACCGCTCCCATGGGGCAGAGGAACTGACAGAAGAACCGGGGCTGCACCGCCATACCCAGCAAAATGAGCACAAGAAGCCCGATGCCCACGCCGAAGCCCTCCGGCGGCAGACGCAGAGCTGTCAGGCGGGAAAACACCTCCCACGGGCTTGCGCCGGTCAGCAGCTTTTCCTGCCGGGTCACATACAGCGCCACCAGCCCCGCCAGCAGCAGATATTTGATCTTCTGCCCCCAAAGCACCGCCCGCTCCGGCAGCCGGAGCTGCTTTTTGCGGTGAAGCAGCTTTTTCTGAATAAGCCCGGAAAGCGCCCAGACGGCATCGCCCAGGCTGCCGAAGGCGCAGGCGTACCCACAGAAAAAACGGTCGAAAAGCAGGGTGAAGCCGCACAGCCCCAGCAGGGAAAGTGTGAAGCTGTCCACAGGAAGCACCTCGCCTGCGCCGATGTGCAGAAAGATCTGTTTTACTCCGGAAAACCCAGCCACGAATGCGCCCGGCATGGACACAAAGAAGAACAACTGCACCCCGGTGCGCAGCCATGTACGGCGCATTTTGTCCCGCTGACGCTGCTGCGCCGCTGTTAAAGGCTTTGCCTGTGTTTTTTCCATCATCCTGCCGCCTTTCCCAGTGCGTTCTCTACCGCACCGATAAGTCCTTCTGCCGTGAGGGTAGCGCCGGAAACAGTGTCCACCTCGGCAGACTGCACATCCAGCATCTCGTCCAGCAAAGGCAGTGCCTGTTTATAGTAGGGCTTATCCTCGCCGGAAGCGTCCAGCACCGCAATATCGGTCATTTTTCCGTTCTGGATGGTCACCGACACCCGGATGACATCGCCAAAACCATAGGCGCTGCCCTCGTAGGTGCCGTCCCGGTAGCCGCTTTGAGTCTGCTCTGCCTGCGCTGCGCTTTGCGCCTGTAAAACGGAAGCATTGTAGGCTTCCACCTCAGCGATCTCCTGCTTGCGCTGGCTCACCGCTGCTGCCCGGACCAGCGTCACCTGCTGGTATTGCCATAGTACCCCCAGAATCAGCAGCAGGTTCACCGCCCGGAGAAGAAAATTCTTGTATTTCATTCCGCTGCTCCTTCCGTTTCGGGTTCGGCTTCGGTCTCTTCCGGCTGCAGAACCGCTTCGGATGCCGACAGCACTTCCTCAGAAGATGCCGGTTCCGGTTCAGAGGATGCCGGAGCATCTGCCGGGAAAAGTTGCTGCCATACTTCCTTGAGCCACACGGGAACGGCGCTCTTTTCCTCCGGCTGCACCACCTCCACGGTGGGCGCAGTGACCGGCGTTTCCTCGGGCTTTGCTGCTTCGGACGGTGCGGCTTCTTCTGCCGCTTCTTCCGATGCTGCCTGCTCCGGGGCGGCTTCCTCTGCCGGGGCAACCGCCGCCTTTGCCAGTGCCAGCTTGACCGCGTTCAGGATGCCGGTGGAGGAGTAGGTCGCGCCGGAAACGGCATCCACGTTGGGACTCTGCCCTTCCAGAATGGCGGGGATGACTTGTTTTGCCTGAGAGAGATATTCCTCCTCATCCTCGGCGCTCAGAAGAGTGATATCGGTGATCTTATCCTCTGCCACCGTGACCTGCACCGTGATCTCGCCCTCAAAACCCATAGCTTCGGCAGTGTAGATGCCGTCCAGATAGGTAGAGGGCGCGGTAAATTCCTCCACCACCAGCGGTGTGGCGGGCTCCGGCTGCGGCGGCAGGGGGTTGTTGACTACCTCGCCGGTCAGAGCGTTCTGCACCGCGCCCAGAATGCCCCGGCTGGTGTAGGTGGCCTCGGAAACGGCATCCACTTCCCAGCTCTGGGCTTCCACCACGGTGGTCAGAAGCCGCTTGGCGCGCCGCAGAAACTGCCTGGTCTCGTGGGAAGCGTCCAAGATCTCCACCTCCGTGATGCTGCCGTTTTCCATGGTGACCTGCACCCGGACGGCACCGCCGTAGCCCCGGGAAGAGCCGACGTAAACGCCATCGGCATAGGGCAGCTTGGGCAGCGCTTCTTCCTCCGCTTCGGAGGAAGCGGCTTCTGCTGACTGTTCCACCACGGCTGTCAGCTTTTCCGGCACGGCGGCCAGCACCGGAACGGTGCGAGGCAGGGCAAACAGTACAGCTGCAGCTGCCGCCACCGCCGGGAGCAGCTGCACCAGCGGCAGCAGCGCATTGCAATGTTTTTTGTTCATTCCATCTTCTCCTGACACGGAAAAGCAAGGCCGCCTGCTTCAAGCGACCTTGCTTTTCTGTACTGTATTTTGCTGGATCAGGCAGCCTTCAGGTTCTGCACAGCATCGGTCAGGTGGGTCACCTGTTCCAGTGCAGCGGCCTTATACAGGGTCTCGCGGCTCAAAAGCTCCACGCTCTCGGCCAGCTCGGTCTCCAGATTGGCATAGCTGTCGGCGGTGTAAGCGGCCTTTGCCTTGCTCTGTGCCTCAGTGACTACAGCCTGCAGGGCTGCGCGGTCTGCATCGCTTGCCAGCTCGTGCTTGGCAAGGTTCTCGGCAGTGGTCTGGAACTTCACCACCGTGTCGGCATAGCCCAGTGCGCGGATGGTGATAGTCCAGTAGCCGGTGCCATCGGTGCCCTCCGGCAGCTGGCAGCGGGCGGAATCGCTCAGACCCAGCTGGATGCCCATGGACTTGTGCATCCAGTTGTCAGCTGCAAACTTGGTGCCGTAGGAGGCCTTGGCGTGGGTGTAGGTGCTGTCATCGCCGTAGTAGGTCCACACCACAGACTGCATCCGGGAGCCCAGCTCGCCGTAGTTTCCGTTCAGATCCAGACGGATGAACTCGCCAAAGCTGCCTACATCGCTGCCGCTGCGCAGGTTCACGGTAAGACCATCAGCAGCCTTCTGGGCGGCTTCTGCCACGCCGGAGCCGGTGCCGGTGTGTGCGGCAGAGAAGGTGTAGCCATCGCCGCTCTTGGTTGCGTACTTCAGGCCGTTGGTGTTTTTGTCCACCGCAGCGGTCAGGGCATAGGCGGTCAGGTTCTTTTCAGAGTAGCCGCCCACCAGCTGACCGCCGTTTTCCACCACGGTATACTTGGAGCAGAAATCTGCAAGGTCGCTGTCAGCCACGCGCACCGGCACATACTTGGTGCCCAGCACCTCGTAGTGATCCATCTGCACGGTGGAGCCGTCGGCCTTGGTAATGGTGCCCCGGTTCCAGCCCACAGTGGTGCCATCGGCCAGATAGATGGTCTTGCCATCGTCCGACCAGTGGGAAACGGTGTAGCTGCTGCCGTCCTTGGCGTAGATCACAGCAGTGCTCTGGAAGCTGCCGCGGTGCAGACCGTGGTTGACGGTAGCGCGGGAGACCGCATCAAATGCGCCAAGGTCGTGCTCGTCGTGGCTGTCCAGCTGCGCAGAGGCGGCAGTGCTGCCGGCAGCATAGACCTTCTCGTTTGCCCAGTACTCATCCCAAGTCAGGGCAGCGTAAAGATAGGTGTAATTTTTGCCCAGCAGAAAATCGAAAAAGCCGTTTTCCTCCTCGGCGGGGGCTGCTGCAAAGGCGGTAGCGGTCAACAGAGTGAACGCCATAGCTGCCGACAGCAGCAGGGAAAGAAATTTCTTCAGTTTCATGCAAAATGCTCCTTTCATCGCAATGGCAGAAAATTGCGGTCGTACATATAGTTAGCTCAGTCTAACATTTCGCGCAAAAAAATCTGTGGGGTAATGCCCCTCAGATGGTTAGGTTGAACTAATTTGACGAAATTTAAAATAGCACGCATACAGGGGCTTGTCAAGAAAAAACAGGGATGTTTATAGAGGCTAATTTTTCGGCAAAAGGTGCCGACAGCACCCGCTATACCGCAAAGCCATTGACCTTTTTGCCGGAGCCATGCTGTATGTTGTAGTAGAGGAACTGATCCCGGAAATGTCGCAGGGATAGCACTCCAACGTCGGCACGGTGTTTTTTGCGGTGGGCTTCAGCGTGATGATGGTGCTGGATGTGGCACTGGGGTGACGGTTGGGGGTTCCCGAAAGCGAAATCTCTTTCAAAATCTCCGAAAATGCCTAAACTTCTTGACAGCGGAGACGGCAGGGCGTATTATTTTGGCAGAAGGACCGCTGAGAAGCGGCTTTTTATAAGACTGAAAGTTAGCTTTAGCTAACTCGAAACTCTGCCCTATACGAAGAAATATATCTCTTCTATTTACAGGTGGAAAATAAATAGAGAAGGAGCGTATCAGGATGAAGATCTACCATTTTGGTGCAGAGGATGCCCCGGTGCTGTTGCTGCTGCCGGGCACCTGTTGCCATTGGAAAAGCAATTTCGGTGCGGTGATCCCGCTTCTGGCTGACAGCTTCCGGGTGCTGTGCGTCAGCTACGATGGTTTTGATGAGACTGAACAGACCGAATTTCCCACCATGCTGGAGGAGACCGAAAAGATCGAGGCCTACCTCAAGACCCACTGCGGCGGTCACATCCGGGCAGCCTACGGCTGTTCTCTGGGCGGTTCCTTCGTGGGGCTGCTGGCGGCGCGGCAGAACATCCACATGGACTACGGCATTCTGGGCAGCTCCGATCTGGATCAGGCATCGCCGCTGGCGGCAAGCTTGCAGACGGATTTTCTGCTGCCATTGATCTACCCTGTGGTGCGGGACGGAAAGTTCAAGGCAAAATTCCTCCAAAAGCGGCTGGACAAGTGTGCTAAAGAGTCGGGGGATTATGCCAAAGCCTTTCTGAAAATGTTCGGCGATGCCCGCCCCTATGTGACCATGCAGAGCTGTAAAAATCAGTTCTATTCCGATCTTATCACTCCGATGCCGGATAAGATCCATGTGCCCGGTACCGAGATCCATATTTTTTACGCCCTGAAAATGGGCGCAAAATATCGTGCCCGGTATCAGCAGCATTTTGCACATCCTGTTCTCCATGAGCAGAACTTGCAGCACGAGGAATTGCTGGCCTGTCACCCGGAGCAGTGGGCGCATCTGGTAAAAAGCATTGCATTGTGAACGGTAAAACGTATCTGGAGCAAGCAGGATTTTGTCAGATCCAAAGCCACAAAAATAAAAAGGGCTGGCTTTGCATCACAGCACAGAAATGAGGTGTGATCATGTCGAAAAAAGCAACGGAATTTCAAAGAAAAGCAATGAGCTGGATGTACCGGGGCAAGGAAATCTTCAAGCCTTTGAACACCGGCTGGATTGACAAGAATGTTGCCTGCGTGCGCGAATGGGTGGCAAATATCTTCTTTTACCGCAAGGGCGATACCACCATTATGATCGATGCCGGATACAACTATGACCGGTTGGCAGAGAAGATGCACTGGCTGGGGATCGACCCGCAGTCCATCCGGCACATTCTGATCACCCATCAGGACACCGACCATGTAGGCGCGGTGGAAGCAGATAGTCCGGGGCTGTTCCGGAACGCAAAGCTGTACATCGGCGAGATCGAGAACCGGTATCTGACCGGAGAAGCACGCCGCAAGGTCATCTATCATCTCTATAAATTACCGCAGGTCACGATCAACAACGAAAAGGTACTGCTGCACGATGGGCAGGTACTTGACATTGACGGCGTCAGGATCGAGTGTTTTCTGGTCCCCGGCCATACATGGGGACATATGGTCTACCTCATTGACGATAAGTACCTTTTTACCGGCGACACGCTGTGGTTTGGCGCGGACGGCGGCTACAGCTTCATTTCCTCGCTGGCGGAGGACAATAAGCTGGCTGTGCAGTCACTGGCGGAGCTGGAGCGGAAACTGCGCGGACGTGGGCTGCATCCATATTTCATCACCGGTCACACGGGATGGACGGACAATTTTGCCTTTGCGTTTGCCCACAAAGACAAGCGCTGTTCACCATTCAAAAAACGAGTACACGACCCATCGGCGCCCTATGATGCCTACGACGAATCGGACGACACCGAAGAAAATGCAAAGAGCGGTTTTCTGAAAGGCGTGGGAAGATGAAGGACAGCGAATTACAAATTGACCGTAGCTGCCATGTGCTATATTCCAAACCCTGCAAAAAGGAAATTCTGGCGAAAATCACTCTGCACTATCCGGAGGTGGAGCGCGAGGCGGTCTGGGAGCAGGTGCAGCTGAGATACGCAGAGCTTCTTTCCAAGTGGCGCACCGACCTCGGCGGTAAAAAGAATTTTCACAACGGCGTAGGCGGCACCTACGACTGCATCGCCATCATGTGCTTTTACGATGTGTGCCGGGATGTGGTCACATTCCGCGAAATGGAAGAGATAGAAGAAAATCTGATCCTGCCGTCCTTCCGGAAGCTGCGATTCGTTGACATCAACAAGCCATTCTGGAAAAAGCTGATGTATCGGGCATTCAGCACCGCCCAAAAGCACTGTGACACATGGCATGATTACGAGATGGATGTTGCGCCTTACGAAAACAGCAAGCCCATCTATTATGAATTTACGGCGTGTCCGGCGGCGGAATTTGCCAAGCGGTTCGGATTTGCGGACATTATGCCCGCCCTGTGCAATGTGGACTATGCGTCCATGGAACTGCTCCATGCCAAGCTCGTGCGGACGACCACCTGCGTGGACGGCTGCCGATGCGACTATACCATCTGCGGCGATAAAGACCCGTATCTGAAGGAACATCCCGAATACCGGGACGAGGCGGGCTTCAGGAGAAACAAATAAAAACGCAATGCAAAGGCGGTGAGGCAAATGGAAACCTTTCCTGGAATCATGATCCCTTTCTTGGGTACAACGCTGGGCGCGGCCTGCGTGTTTTTTATGAAAAGATCCCTTGGTGATCTGGTGCGGCGCGCCCTTGCCGGCTTTGCCGCCGGTGTGATGGTGGCAGCGTCCATCTGGAGCTTGCTGATCCCCGCCATTGAGCAGTCGGAGGATATGGGGAAGCTGTCCTTTCTCCCCGCCTTTATCGGATTTTGGGTCGGCGTGGTGTATGCAGGCTTCCTCGCGGGAAATACGCAAATTACGGCGGCAAGCGCACTTGTCCTGTCCCTTGGCATCGCCATTCAGAATTTTCCCGAGGGGGCGATCATCTCCATGCCGCTCCGGGCGGAGGGGGAACACAAGGGCCGAGCGTTTCTCGGCGGCGTGCTTTCCGGCGTTGTCGAGCCTATCGGCGCGGTGCTGACGATTCTCGCGGCGCAGCTTGTGATCCCGGCGCTGCCGTATTTTCTGAGCTTCGCGGCGGGTGCCATGCTCTATAAGGCATTGGCGGAGTGAGAAATGATGCCCGCCGCTGACGATAACTTTAGCGACAGCTTGCGCGGTTTGCGTTTGCCAAACAGCCTATCCGAAAAGGCAGGGACACCACTTGCGGTGTTCCTGCCTTGCGCTGTATGGCGATGCTTGGGGTATTGAAAAGAATATGCGCAGGCATCCAAGACAAGCGGACAGAGAGTCTCTGCATTGAACTGGGCAAACAGAAAAATCACAAACCTCATTGACAAACTCGATCTGCTCGGTTATAATATACCAGTAGTATATACTGCCGGTATATCGGGAGGCATCAATGGAACGTACAGAGACTCAAATGAAGATCCTCGAAGTGGGGAAAAAAGAATTCCTGGAAAAAGGATTCAAGGACGCATCTCTGAATAAAATCGTCGCAGAGGCGGGCTTCACGAAAGGCGCCTTCTACGGCTATTACCCGGATAAGGCTGCGCTTTTTGAAGATCTTGTGGGCGAGGCGGCAAAGGGACTGTTGGAGCAGTTCAAAGCCGCACAGGCCGCCCATTTCGATCTTGTCTCCGAGGAAAAGACGAAGGACAGCCTGAAGCTGTCCACTGAGTATTTGCGCGTCTTTGTGGAATATATGTACGCCCATTTTGATGCCTTCAAGCTGATCCTCTGCCGGGCGGAAGGTACGCGCTATGCAAATTTTTTGGAGGAGCTTGTGGAACTGGAGGTAGAGTGCTCAGAGGAATACTACGCACTTCTCCGCAAAAGAGGAAAGCTCTCCGGGAAAATGACAAAGCAGCTTCACCACATGATCACCAGCGCCTATTTTACGGCGGTATGTGAGACGATTGCCCATGATATGCCCAAAGATGAAGCGATGCGGTATATTGAGGAGCTTGCAAAGTTTTTCAACTCTGGCTGGAAAGGCTTGCTCCGGCTGGAATAATGCACGATCACACAAGCACTTTAATTTTTTACACGCGAGTTAGCATATTCTAACTAACTGATATAAAATTGGAGGTCGTTTATTATGCTTAAAACAGATTCGAAGAAGCTGGAAACAAGGGACTTTATATCAGTGGGCATCTTTTCGCTCATCTATGCTGTGGTGGCGTTTGTGGTTGGCGGTGCTGCGCAGATGACGCCGGTCACTTTCCCGTTTATGCCAATGATCGTAGCGCTCTTTACGGGGACAGTTTTCATGCTCTATGTGGCAAAAATACCGAAGAGGGGAGCTCTCTCCATTCTTGGTGTGATCGCGGCGATCTTGCTGTTTGTTACAGGAATGTTCTGGATGATGTCCGTATTCTTCCTGGGCTTCGGCTTGATCGCGGATCTTATCTGCGCTTCCGCTGATTTCAGATCCTTTAAGAAAAACCTGCTTGCCTACTGCGTCATGGCGCTTGCGCCGATGGGGGCATACATTCCAATGGTTGTCATGCCCGCACAGTTTGATGCTTTTATGAAGAATAAAGGTGACTTCTCCTCCTTTGAAGGAGTGATTCATTCGATTGGGGCTGCCTGGTGGGCGATCCCCGCAATGATTATCGGGACGATCGTCTGCGCGATCATCGGCGGACTGATTGGAAAGAAGCTTGTGAAAAAACACTTTGAAAAAGCAGGGATTGTATAAATGAGACTCGACCCACGGACGAAGCTTCTGATTCTCGCGGTCACAAGCCTTTCCGTTTTTATGAATAAAAGCATCGCGGTGGAGTGTGTGCTTGCGGGGATTCCGCTTGTGCTTCTGAGCACTTCCGGCGATCTGAAAAGAACGCTGAAATACGCAGCTTTTTTTCTCACGCTTCTGCTGATCCAGCTTTTTATCGTACCGAGGCTGCCCGTGACTTTCGGCGGGATCGTCTATATGTTTGCAGTGTATATCCGCAAGCTTCTTCCCTGTTTTATGCTGGGCAGCTTTCTGATTGCAACGACAAGCGTAAGTAAATTTCTTGCGGCGATCACAAAGCTCCGATTGTCGAAGGGGCTCACGATCGCTCTTGCCGTTACCCTCCGTTATTTCCCGACCATGAGAGAGGAGTGGGCCTCCATACGGGATGCCATGGCGCTGCGAGGGATATCAGCGTCCGCGGCTGGGCTGATCAGCCATCCTATACAGACGATGGAGTATGTCTATGTTCCCCTGCTTGTTTCTGCTTCCAGAATTTCGGACGAGATCACGCAGGCAGCGATTACAAGAGGCATTGAGCACACAGGTGAAAGAAGCTGTATAGAGGAAATCGCGTTTTCGTTTGCTGATTTGCTGGTGGTAATGGCTTACGCCGCGCTCGCTGCCGGCATGGTATACGCGGGCATGAAAGGAGTGTTTTGATTATGATATCGTTTCAAAATGTCTCTTTTACATACGCTGAAGGCGGGAACGGCGGAGTCCTTGATTTGAACCTTATTGTTCGGTCCGGCGAATGCGTGCTGCTTTGCGGACCATCCGGATGTGGAAAAACAACCGTTACACGGCTCGCAAACGGACTGATTCCCCATTTCTTCCACGGCAATCTTTCGGGGCAGGTGAAGGTAAACGGTATGGATACCCGGGAGACAGAGATTGCTGCGCTATCGGATGCGGTAGGGACGGTTTTTCAGAATCCTCGAACGCAGTTTTTCAATACGGATACGGACAGCGAGATCGTGTTTGGGCTTGAAAATCGGGGCATTCCGCGAGAGGCTCTGCGCTCCCGATTGGATGAACTTACGGAGGAGCTGCATCTTAGCGGGCTCCGGGGCCGAAATATCTTTGAACTGTCCGGCGGCGAGAAGCAGAAGATCGCGTTTTCCAGCGTGTATGCTTCGGCTCCCGATGTCCTTGTGTTTGACGAGCCATCATCGAATCTCGACATGAAGGCCATCGGAGAATTGGCGGATTTGCTCCAACGGGCGAAAATATCAGGAAAGACCATTCTGATCGCAGAGCACCGCATCTGGTATCTGATGGACATTGTGGATCGCGTCGTTTATATGCAGGATGGCCGGATTGCGTCGGACATGGAGGCTTCAGCGTTCAAGGCGCTACCTGAAGCAGATATTCGCAGAATGGGACTGCGTGTCAGGGATCTGTCGGTATCCGAATCGGGCGGCGTGAAAACAATCGCTGCCGATGGATTGCTTTCCGCTCAGAAAATCAGCGTCCGTCTCGGCGGACGGTATGTATTGAATGATATCTCTTTTCAGGCAAGCCGCGGAGAAATCATCGCCATTGCGGGCGCCAACGGCGCCGGGAAATCGACCCTCGCCAGAATGCTCTGCGGATTGCAAAAGAACGGCTCCGGTACTGTTTTGTGGGCCGGAAAACCGATGAGCCGGCGGTTGAGACGGAAAAAGGCATACATGGTCATGCAGGATGTGGGGCACCAGCTCTTTACCGACAGCGTGGCGGCGGAATGCGCGCTTGGCATAAAGGCCCCGAACAAAGACGAGATCGACCGCGCATTAGAAAAGGTGGATCTGCTGGCGTATAAGGAACGGCATCCCTTGTCTCTTTCCGGCGGGCAGATGCAGCGCCTTGCGGTCGTGGTGAGCGATATCTGCGGCAAGGAGCTGCTGGTGTTCGATGAGCCTACCAGCGGACTGGATCTGAAAAGCATGGAAGAGGTCGGCACCTTGACACGAAGCCTTGCGACGCAAGGCAAGGTGCTTCTGATCATCACACATGATATTGAGTTTATGATGCGGATCTGCACAAGAATACTGTTCATCCGGGACGGAGAAATCGTGGAGGACCTTTCCGGTGGACAGAAAGAAAAGATTGTAAGACTTTTGCGAGGTGAGGAATGATGACGGAAAAAGAAAACTCGGCGATGACGATTCTGATGGATTTTGCGAAGCCGTGCAAAGGGAAACTGATCGGCTCCGTTGTACTTGCGGTTTTGGGGGCGCTTTGCGGCATGATCCCCTATATCGCGGTGTCCCGCGGGATCATTATGATCTGCCACGAGGACTATGCTTTCAGCAGGTTGGCGTTTCTGGCATTGATTGCTTTTGCGGGCTATCTCGGGCAGGTGTGGTTCGGAACGTTTTCTACAATGAAAAGCCATGAGTCTGCCTTTATCATTCTGCGGAATATCCGCATGGCGATAACAGAGAAGCTCTCCCGTGTCCCCATGGGAACGATCCTTGATACGCCGTCCGGGAAATTCAAAACGATCATTGTGGACACCGTGGAAAAGCTGGAGCTTCCGCTGGCGCATATGGTACCGGAGCTCACTGCCAACATCCTGATCCCAATTCTAATGCTCGTTTACCTCTTCAGCCTTGATTGGAGACTCGCGCTGATCTCTCTTGTGACGATTCCGGTGGGTGCCTTCTGCTATATGGGAATGATGAAGGATTACGAGAAGAGATATGCCAGAGTACTTGCCGCTGGGAAAAACATGGATGCCGCAACGGTGGAATACATCGGCGGCATCGAAGTGGTGAAGACGTTCAATCAGGGTGAACGCTCATATAAAAAATACGCCGACGCCGTGGCGGAAAACGAGACAGCCAAAGTGACCTGGTTCAAGCAGACCAACGGCTACTATGTGATGGGGCTTTCCATCCTGACGGCAACGCTTGTGGGCGTGCTGCCCTTGGGGAGCTGGCTCTTTATAAACGGAAGGGTCGAAGCGGGTACGCTGATCACCTGCATCATCCTCGCCCTTGGACTCGTAAAACCACTGATTCAGGCATTGCAGTACACCGACAGCCTGGCCATGGTGGATTCCACCGTAAAAGAGGTAGGGGATCTTCTGGATGAGCCGGAGCTTGTGCGGCCGACCGAGAGAGCTGTCCTTGCGGACGCCGACGTATCCTTCGATCGTGTTACCTTCCGATACAAAGAGACGGAGGTCTTGCATGGAATTTCCTTTGACTGCGCAAAAAACGGTATGACGGCCATTGTGGGTCCCTCCGGCTCCGGTAAATCTACCATCGCGCGGCTCATCGCCTCCTTCTGGGAGGCGGAGAGCGGCTGCGTCCGTATTGGCGGCGTGGACGTGCGGAACATTCCTCTCCCTCAGATAATGGAGCTTGTCTCATATGTATCACAGGATAACTTCCTGTTCCATCTGTCTATCCGGGAAAACATTCGGATTGGAAAACCGGAGGCCACAGACGCAGAGATCGAGGCAGCGGCAAAAAAAGCGAGCTGTCACGATTTCATCGCCGCTCTGCCGGAGGGCTATGATACGCTGGCGGGCGATGCGGGAAGCCACCTCTCCGGCGGAGAAAGGCAGCGTATCGCCATTGCAAGGGCGATCCTGAAGAACAGCCCGATCGTGGTGCTGGATGAAGCCACGGCATTTACCGACCCTGAAAATGAGGCCGTTATTCAAGCATCCATCGCAGGGCTTGTAGCAGGAAAAACTTTGATCGTCATTGCGCATCGGCTGTCTACCATTACAAAAGCAGACAAGATCCTTGTCGTGGAGAAAGGGAATGTCGCCGCGGAAGGAACCCATGAGGAGCTTCTTGAAACAAGCAATCTATACAAGGAATTGTGGAAAGCCCATATGCAGGGCAGAGATACCGCAGAGGAGGTGGCGGGATGATAAGGCTGTTTCAAAGACTTTTGTTGTTCTCGGGCTTACAGAAGAAGCGTCTTATCCGCTCTTTTCTTGCATACCTCGTCAGCTCATTCTTTGAGATGATCCCAATCATGGCCATTCTAACGGTGCTCACAGGAATCCTGAAGCAGCTTTCCGGCGATGTTATGCCTGAAAGAACGATCTGGATCTCGCTTGGCATCATGATCGTTTCCATTGCAGGGCGGATCGTGTTTGTCGATCTTTCTGCCAATGCCAGAACGCTTGGCAGCTTCGCGTTCGGGTCGGAAAAGCGCATGGAGATCGGCGAACGCCTGAAAAGGGCGCCTATGGGCTATTTCAATGAAAACAGGCTCGGGGATATCACTGCGGCGGTGACGACCACACTTGGCGATCTGGAGCAGCAGTCCGTTACTATTATGGAAAATGTGGCGGGCGGGTTTATCCACGCCATCGTGATCGGAGTTTGGCTTATGATCTATGAGTGGCGGATCGGGCTGATCTCCTTGGCCGGACTTGCTGTGGCGCTCATTGTTTATTCGCTTATCGGCAAGGTCGGCAGGAAACACGCGCCCCGCCGTCAGGCAGCCCAGGCTGGCCTGGTCACTGCCGTTTTGGAATATGTGCAGGGCATGGGCGTAGTCAAGGCGTTTGGGCTGGCGGAGCGCACCGGAAAAGCAGTTGACACCGCAATCGAGGAAAGCAAAGAGGCAAATATCGTGCTTGAAAAGGCGTTTTCCAAAATGACGGCGCTCTATCAGACGGTGTTCAAGCTCGCACGGGCGGCTATCCTGGTTTTTGCGCCCTATCTTTTGGCAGGAGGAAGCATCACGCCGGAGAAGTGCCTGCTGCTTCTCGTGTCCAGCTTCATGATCTATGCCGCCGTGGAGGTGGCGGGCAGTATGTCCTCCGTTGCCCGCGCGGTGGAGGCTTCCCTGGACCGGCTGGATAACATCATGGACATTCCATCCCTGGACGAAAACGGGGCGGATCTTGTGCCGGAAAATTTCAATATCGAAGTGAAGAATATGTCCTTTGGATACGGGGAAAAGGAGGTATTACATCAAATCAGCTTAAGCGTACCCCAGGGAAGCTCCTGCGCCATCGTTGGTCCCTCCGGCTCCGGAAAAACCACGCTGGTCGGTCTGATCGCCCGTTTCTGGGATGTGAAGGAAGGACAGATCACGCTCGGCGGCCGGGATGTGCGGGAATATACCAGCGGCAGCCTTCTCAAGAATTTCGCCATCGTATTTCAGAATGTGTATCTCTTTGAGGACACCGTCGAGAACAATATCCGGTTTGGCAGACCGGACGCAAGCGAGGATGAAATCATAGCAGTCGCAAAGAAAGCCTGCTGCCATGACTTTATCATGGCGCTGCCCGACGGTTATCAGACAACGATCGGCGAAGGAGGCTCCAGCCTCTCCGGCGGAGAAAAGCAGCGGATCTCCATTGCAAGGGCAATTCTGAAGGACGCACCCATCGTCATTTTGGATGAAGCTACAGCCAGCGTGGACCCCGAAAACGAGCAGGAGCTGCAAAAGGCCATCCGGGAGCTGACAAAAGGCAAAACGATCCTGATGATCGCCCACCGTCTGTCCACCGTGCGCACGGCAGATCAAATCATCGTGCTGGAGAACGGCAGGATCGTTCAACGCGGAAACCATGAGGAGCTGATGCGCGAAGACGGCCTGTACAGGCGCTTTGTGGGAATGCGCAGCCAGGCAATCGGCTGGACGCTGAAAGGCGGGAAAGCACATGGATAGAAGGCTAGACAAAAGATACTTGACCGGAGCGGTATCTGCAATGGAAAAACAGTATGGCGTGGAAAAGACAGACGCGATCATAGAAGATGCGTGGAGACGTTATGCGGAAATCGTGGATGAAAACGCCGACGAGCCGAAAAAGATGTATATGCATACGAGGAAACGCATCTATCCTGCCATCGCCGCCTTTGACGCCATGACGGGAAATGGAATCTCCCGTGAGGAAGCGGCGGCTTTTCTGAATAGATATTATGAAAAGCGGGCAGCGGGCGTTGGTGCAAAAATCCGAGGGGCAATGAAGATACCGGGTCTGTATAAGCTGGTGCCGAGGTTCTTTGCCAAAATGACAAAAAGCTCCTTTGGAGAGGACTGCGGTTTTCGGGCTGATTGGATACGAACAGAGCAGGAGGAAATGTGCTTCGACATGCTGGCCTGCCCCTATCAGGACACCTGTGTGAAATACGGCTGCCCGGAGATTGTGGCCGGCTTTTGCCGCGCGGATGACGAGGCCTACGGGCATATGCATCCAAAGCTCAAATGGGGACGGACAAAGACGCTCGGACAGGGCGGAGACTGCTGTGATTTTAGACTGACGATAGAGTCATGACCCCATGGAAAGACGGATGAGATACAAGACCCTCCAATGCTTTCTTGCGGCGCTGACTATGATCGCGTTCCTCGCTCCTGCTGCATATGCATCCGGTACACCGGACGCATATGAGGCAGGCGCAAACGCTGTTTCCGAAAAATATATTGGCAAAACGGTTCCAGGCGCCTGTGTCGTGATTTCGGAATTGCAGCGGCCATCTGCGGGTCTTTCACGGGGATCAGCCATGCCGTAAAGAGAAAAACCAGAGCATCGGTCCTTACGATTGTTTTATTTGCATCGCAGATTATAGCTGCGTGGATGCTCGGATTCGTAACAGTAGTATAAATTAACAGAAAACGGAGGAATGGATTTATGGACAAAAAGAAAAAGTGGACGGTCAAGGATGTTATTACAACGGTATTGCTCTCCGCAGTGCTGATCGTGATCCAGCTCGTCGTCAATATGGTCTGCATGGCCAACGACTTTGTCAGCATGGTGCTGTCGGTGGGGATCACCATGTTCCTCTGCGCGCCGGTCTATATGCTCATGGTCAGCCGGATCGGCAAGCGGTTTGTGACGCTGATCTATATGACGATCCTCGGCGTGATTTTCCTGTTGATGGGAAACTGGTTCTTGCTTCCTTATTATGTTCTCGTGGGGCTCCTCTGCGAGGCGATTCTCTGGAAGGAAGGCTCCTGCCAAAAACCGAAACGGCTGACCGCCGCCTGGACGGTGGCGAGCCTTTTATACAACGGGGTCAATCTGCTGCCCATCTGGTTCTTCTGGGACACCTACTACGATTTTGCGCTGGCAAGCGGCATGGAGCAGAGCTACATCGATTCCTATGTGCGTTACTACACCTCTCCCGGCTGGCTGACCTTTATTCTGCTGTTCACGACGCTGATGGGCTTTTTAGGCTGCATGGTGGGCAGTCGGCTGATCCGCAGGCATTTTCAGAAGGCCGGCGTCCTATGAGAGCGGACGCATCCTTTGCGGTGCCGGTCAAGCTGTGGGCGCTGCTGTGCGTCTTTGCCGGAGTGACCATCGGCGGGAATGTGCTGCTCACCTGCATCCTGACCGGCGGCGCGCTTCTTTATCTCGTCTTACAGCGGAACTTCCGCCTTGCCGCGTCCTATGGCTGCTTTTATCTGCTGCTGGCGCTGCTGCTCTACGGCATCCGCTTCCACGGGCTGCGCATGCCGGTCTTTTCGGAGTTTTATGTTCTGATGTTCTGGAATCTGTCACCGATCTTTCTGGTGTCATGGGATCTGATCACCACGCCGCCGGGGATGCTCTCCGCGTTTTTATCCCGCCTCCGTATGCCTACCCCGTTCATTCTCGGGCTTCTTGTGGTCTTTCGCTTCTTTCCTACCATGCGGACGGAGCTGAAAGGCGTAGGCAGGTCCATGAAAAACCGGGGGCTGACCGCGGCGGGACAGCTGCTCGCACATCCCGTGCAGAGCATGGAGTATGTGCTGGTTCCGTTTCTTCTTCGGGTATTGCAGCTTGCGGATCAGCTTTCCGTTTCCGCCGTTGCAAGAGGCGCGGAGCGTCCGGGCGTGCGCGGCAGCTATTATGAGAAAAGGATCGGGGCGCGGGATCACATCGCGGCAGCCGCATGTGCGATCGTCACGGCTTCCTATTTGGTTTTGGAAAGGAGCATGGCATGATCGAGCTTACACGCGCTTCCTTTCAATACGAAAACTCGGACAGAGGCGTGCGGGACATTTCCCTTTCGGTAAAAAGCGGCGAATGCGTCGTGCTGACGGGGCTCTCCGGCTGCGGCAAGACCACCGTGACAAGGCTGGTCAACGGCCTTGCGCCGTCCTATTATCCCGGAGCCTTCAGCGGAAGCGTGAGGATAGACGGCAAGGACATATCAAGGCTTTCCACATGGGAGATCGGGCGTTTGGTGGGAAGCGTCTTTCAGGACCCCAAAAGCCAGTTCTTTTCCTCCGAGCTTGCCGGAGAGGTGGCCTTTCCCTGCGAGAATTACGGCCTGTCCACCCGGGAGATACGGGAGAGGACGGACGCCGCCATAGAGGCATTGAAGCTGTCCCGTTTGAGGGACAGGGCAGTTGACGTCCTCTCAAGCGGAGAAAAGCAGCGGGCGGCCATTGCGTCCGTATATGCCATGAAGCCAAAGGTCTTTGTGTGCGACGAGCCGACGGCCAACCTCGACGCCGCCGGGACGCGGCAGCTTGCGCAGACCCTTCGGCAGCTCAAGGAGCAGGGCTTTACCCTGCTCCTCGCGGAGCATCGGATCGACTGGCTGATGGGGATCGCAGACCGCTTTTTATATCTGCGGGATGGCAGAATAGCGGCCGAGTATACACCGGAGGATCTGCTCCTCCTGCCAAAAGCAGACATCTTAGGGATGGGCCTGCGTTCTCCGCACGAGGGAAAGTGCCCTCCCGCTCCCTCCGTATTGGACGAGAGCCCTGCCGTCTTGAAGACAGCAGGGCTCTCGAAAAGAATATGCAAAGAAGTCATTTTCGATGATGTTTCCCTCTCCTTTCCGAAAGGCAGGGTGACCGCCATAACGGGGCAAAACGGCGCGGGGAAAACCACCCTTGCGCAGATCCTCTGCGGGCTGGCAAGGCAGACAAGGGGACATATCCTGATAGATGGGAAAAAAGCAGGAGCGGCAGTCCGGCGCAGGGAGATCTATTACTGCGGCAACGACACGTCAACGCAGTTTTTACGGCAAGCGTGGCGGAGGAGCTGCTGCTGAATACCGGATTGACGGAAGAAAACAAAGACCGTGCCAGACATTTGCTGAAAGAATTTGGGCTTTACGAGTACAGGGATGCGCACCCGTCCACCCTGTCCGGCGGGCAGAAGCAGCGCCTTGCCATCGCCTGCGCCGTCTTTTCCGGCCGCGGGATACTGATCCTTGACGAGCCAACCAGCGGCCTTGACGGTCAGAATATGCGTCTGATCGCAGAAAGGCTGAAAAGCGAAGCGCGGACCGGCAGAACCATCCTCGTGATCACCCACGACAGGGAACTGATCGAGAGCTGCTGCGATAACATTGTGGAGGTTGAAAAACGATCATCATGAAACCGCCAAGGGGCGCTATGGGATATCCGCGCCGGAGGAATCGTTTTCCCCTCCTGCCGGCAGCTCCACCGCGATGGTCGTGCCCTTGTCCGAGCTTTCCTCCACCCAAACGGAGCCGCCGTGGAGGTTGGCGATCTCCCACACCAGAGAAAGTCCCAGTCCCGCGCCGCCGTACTCGCGGCTGCGGGATTTGTCTACCCGGAAGAAGGGATGAAAAATGCTCCGCTGATATTCCTCCGGAATGCCGCAGCCGGTGTCGGAAACGCGAATGATGCACTTTTCCTGCCCCTGTGCAAGCTCGACCCGCACTGAGCCGCCGGGACGGTTGTATTTGACGGCGTTCTCCGTCAGGTTGAAGAGCAGACGGTAGATCAGCGCGTCGCTGCCGGTCAGGGCGGCGTCGCCCTCCGCTTCCAGCGAGATGCTTCGCTTCTCCGCCAGCGGCGCGAGATCCGTGAAGATCTCCTCGACCATGGGGGCGAGCTGGAGCTGCTCGTTCCGCGCCACCTGCTGCAGATTGCTCATCTCCAGCAGCGTCTTGGTCATCTGTGTCAGCCGCTCCGTCTGCTCACGCAAAAGCGTGAGGAACTCCGCCGTCTCCGGCCGCACATCGGGATGCTCCGCGGAAAACAGCTCCAGCTGCGCCTGCATCAGCGCCAGCGGC
>ENA-OWOE01000604-OWOE01000604.1-gut-metagenome-genome-assembly--contig:-NODE-604-length-21795-cov-9.155585_pt1 | contig 21795 bp, 20 predicted proteins | sample MGYA00248254_ERZ651788 | MGnify/ENA primary metagenome ERZ651788 (study PRJEB26908, sample SAMEA4031709) | gut metagenome | biome: gut; feature: normal infant; material: stool | place: China | collected 2015... | reverse complement strand
AGCAGGAGAAGATGGAGGCCATGCAGGCTGCTGCCGGGCCGAAGCCCATCCTGAACGTGCTGCCCTTCCAACAGAAGAAGTTTGCCGTTATCACCACCGGCAGCGAGGTGTTCAAGGGCCGTATTGAGGACAAGTTTACTCCCATCCTCGAGCAAAAGCTGGCGGTGTATGGCTGTGAGATGGCCTTCCACAAGGTCTGCGACGATGACCCGGCGGGCATCACGGCCGCCATTCTGGAGGCAAAAGACGCAGGCTGTGAGCTGATCTTTACCACCGGCGGCATGAGCGTGGACCCCGACGACCGCACCCCGCTGGCCATCAGGAACACCGGGGCCGAGATCGTTACCTACGGCGCGCCCGTGCTGCCCGGTGCCATGTTCCTGGTCAGCTATCTGGACGGTGTGCCGGTCTGCGGCCTGCCCGGCTGTGTGATGTACGCCAAGCGCACCATTTTTGACCTGCTGCTGCCCCGCCTGCTGGCCGATGACCCCATCACCGCCGAGGATATCGCCCGTCTGGGCGAGGGCGGCCTCTGCCTGGGCTGCGCCGAGTGCCACTGGCCCAACTGCGGCTTCGGACACTGCTGAAACCCTCTCAGCCAAAGCCTTTCGGCTTTGCCAGCTCCCCCGAAGGGGGAGCTTAACTAAGGTGAAAAAATATGAGTGAAAATAATCTGACACATTTTGATGCCGCCGGAAACGCCGTGATGGTGGACGTGAGCGAAAAGCCCGTCACGGCCCGGGAGGCCACGGCCCACGGCATCATTACCATGAATGCGGAAGCCTTTGCCGCTGTGGAAAGCGGTACCGTGAAAAAAGGCGATGTGCTGGGCGTGGCCCGGGTGGCCGGCATCATGGCCACCAAGCGCACCAGCGAGCTGATCCCCCTGTGCCACCCGCTGCCGCTGACCAAGGTGCAGATCGAGTTTGACCTGCTGCCCGAGCGCCGGGCTGTGGAAGCACGCTGCAGGGTCAAGACCAGCGGCGTGACCGGCGTGGAGATGGAGGCCCTGACCGGCGTTTCCACCGCCCTGCTCACCATCTATGACATGTGCAAGGCCGTGGATAAGGGCATGGAGCTGGGCGAGATCCATCTGGTGGAAAAGACCGGCGGCAAGAGCGGACATTATATCCGGGCGGAGGGCGGCTATGTTTGATTCCAAGGGCCGCAATATCCATTATCTCCGCCTTTCCGTGACCGACCTGTGCAACCTGCGCTGCCGCTACTGTATGCCGGACGGCGTGGACAAGCTGGAACGGGAGGATATCCTGACCTACGAAGAATTCCTGCGCCTTGCTGCTCTGTTTGCCCGGTGCGGGGTGGATACCGTGCGGGTCACCGGCGGCGAACCGCTGGTGCGCAAGGGCGTGGAGCAGCTGGTCAAGGGGCTGAAAGCCATTCCCGGCATCCGGAAGGTCACTATGACCACCAATGCCGTCCTGTTGGAGCAGCAGCTGCCCGCCCTGCTGGAGGCCGGGCTGGACAGTGTGAACATCAGTCTGGATACGCTGGACCCCGCCCTGTTTGCAAAGATCACAGCCCGGGATGAATTTGCCGCCGTGCAGGCGGGCATTCATGCCGCGCTGGAAAGCGGCATCCAGGTCAAGCTGAACTGCGTGCCTCAGGTGGGTGTGAACGAAGGTGAGCTGGAAGCGCTGGCCGGAGCTGGCTCCGCTGCCCGGGGCAGCGTGTGCCGCGCTGGGCGATGGCCCAGCGGTCTATTACACTGTGCCGGGCTGGAAAGGGGACATCGGCTTCATTGCCGCTGTCCACGGCAAGTTCTGCGCCTCCTGCAACCGGGTGCGGTTGACCAGTCAGGGTTTTCTGCGCCCCTGCCTTGCCAGTGAGGCCGGATGTGACCTGAAAGCCCTGCTGCGCAGTGGTGCGTCTGACGAAGAGCTGCTGACTGCCATCCGTACCACCATCTGGGAAAAGCCTCAGGAACATCATTTTGAATTGAAACAGGACATCCCCGCGACCAGGGGCATGTACCGAATTGGAGGATAAATCTATGGGAAAACTTCTGGCGATCTGCACCAGCCCCCAGCGGGGCACGGTCAAGACCGAAGTGGAAAGTGCACGTCTGACCCCGGAATGGGGCATCGTGGAGGACGCGCACGGCGGCAACTGGCACCGTCAGGTCAGTATGCTCAGCGCCGAAAAGATCGAGAACTTCCGCAAGAAGATCTGGGTGGACTACGGTGCCTTTGGCGAGAATCTGGTGGTGGAGGGCTACGATTTCCGCAATCTGCCCGTGACCAGCCGCTTTGCCATCGGGGACGTGGTGCTGGAGATGACCCAGATCGGCAAAGAGTGCCACAACGACTGCGTCATCAAGCAGCAGACCGGCGAGTGCATCATGCCCCGGGAGGGCGTATTTGCCCGGGTGCTGAGGGGCGGCGAAATTCGTGTCGGCGACGAAGTGACCCTTCTGCCCCCGCTGGAAGATCCGCCGCTGCGCGCTGCGGTCATCACCCTTTCGGACAAGGGCAGCCGGGGCGAGCGGGAGGACAAGAGCGGCCCGCTCATCGTGGAGATGCTCACCGCCGCAGGCTATGTGGTGGAAGAGACGATGCTCCTGCCCGACGAAGCCAAGGCGCTGAAAGCACAGCTCATCCGTCTGGCCGATGGCCGTCAGGTGAACCTTATCCTGACCACCGGCGGCACCGGCTTCTCGCCCCGGGATATTACCCCCGAGGCCACCTATGCCGTGGCCGACCGCAATGCCCCCGGCATCGCCGAGGCCATGCGGTACCACAGCCTTTCCATCACCCCCCGCGGGATGCTGAGCCGCGCCGCCAGTGTATTGCGCGGCAAGACGCTCATCGTCAACCTGCCGGGCAGCCCGAAAGCCGTGAAGGAGAACCTCGAGTACATCCTGCCCAGCCTCGGACACGGCGTCCGCATCGCCGCCGGTCTGGACGGCGAGTGCGCCCGCAAGTAAATTGCTGTCCCGCTCCGGCTTGCTGGGGCGTGGACATAAATTATGAGGGATTCTTTTATAAAAGCAAGGAGCAGATCTATGAAAACCGATCTCATTTCCCGCCGCAGCTTTCTGTCCGTGGTCGGCGCAGTCGGCGCTGCTGCTGCCCTGACCGCCTGCGGCGGCGCGGTTTCCAGCACTGCCTCTTCCACAGCTGCTTCCTCTGAGGCCGCTTCTTCCGAGGCTGCCGGCAAGAGCGTCGAGCTCATCGTCTTCGCCGCTGCATCCCTGACCGAGACCCTGAACGCCATCGCCCAAGACTACTCTGCCGAGAACCCGGGCGTCACCTTCCGCTTCAACTTTGATTCCTCCGGCACTCTCAAGACCCAGATCCAGGAGGGCGCTGACTGCGACCTCTTCCTCTCTGCCGGTCAGAAGCAGATGAACCAGCTGGACATCACCTCTTCTGCCGACGTAAACATCGACGGTCTGGACTTCGTGGACCCCTCCACCCGTGTGGACCTGCTGGAAAACAAGGTTGTCCTCTGTGTGCCCGAGGGCAGCGACAAGGGCATCGACAGCTTTGATGCTCTGGCCGAGCACCTGAAGGCTCAGGACATCCTGTTCTGCATGGGCAACAGCGATGTGCCTGTGGGCCAGTACACCCAGAAGATCCTGGCCTACTATGACCTCGACGAAGAGGCTCTGGCTGCTGCCGGTGTCATCACCTACGGCTCTAACGTCAAGGAAGTTACCACCCAGATCAGCGAAGGCAGTGTGGACGCCGGTGTCGTCTACTGCACCGACGCTTACAGCGCCGGTCTGACCCCCGTGGACGAGGCCACCGCCGAGATGTGCGGTCAGGTCATCTACCCCGCCGCTGTGCTGAAGGCTGCCCCCAACGCCGAGGCCGCCAGGGAGTTCCTGGCCTATCTGCAGACTGACCGTGCCGCCACCGTGTTCGAGGGCGTGGGCTTCACGGCGATGTAAAAGGTTAAAATCATGGATTGGTATCCCTTATGGAACAGCCTGCGCATCGCGCTCATCAGCTGCGCAGCAGTGTTCTTCCTCGGCATTTTTTCCGCCTATTATATCGCAAAGCTGCCCCGCACCGTCAAGGGCGTGCTGGACGTGGTGCTCACCCTGCCCATGGTGCTGCCGCCCACAGTGGTGGGCTATTTTCTGCTGCTGCTCTTCGGCGCAAAGCGGCCGCTGGGCATCTTCTTCATGGAGCATTTCGGCGTCAAGCTGGTCATGAACTGGTACAGCGCCATCTTTGCGTCTATCGTGGTAGCCTTCCCGCTGATGTACCGCACCGCCCGGGGCGCCTTCGAGAGCTTTGACGAGACGCTGGCCTGGTCGGCCCAGACACTGGGACAGTCCAACGCATGGATATTCTGGCGGGTGCGGATGCCCTGCTGCCGACAGGGCATTCTGGCCGGTACGGTGCTGGCCTTTGCCCGGGCCTTGGGCGAGTACGGTGCTACCAGCATGATAGCGGGCTACACCCCGGGCAAGACGGCTACCATCGCCACCACGGTGTATCAGCTCTGGCGCACCAACGATGAGGCCGGTGCCATGCGGTGGGTGCTGGTGGACATCGTCATCTCTGCTGTGGTGCTGCTGGCTGTGAACCTCTTGGAGAAAAAGCAGAAAGCAGGTGGCCGCGCATGAGCCTGGAAGTACATATCGAGAAAAAGCTGAACGGCTTCACCCTCCGCTCCGACTTCACCGCCGGGAACACTGCCACGGCCATTCTGGGCGCGTCGGGCTGCGGCAAAAGCATGACACTGCGCTGCATCGCGGGCATCGTGAAGCCCGACAAGGGCCGCATCGTGCTGGACGGGCGGGTGCTGTTCGACAGCGAGCAGCACATCGATCTGCCGCCCCAGCAGCGGGGCGTGGGCCTGCTCTTCCAGAACTACGCCCTCTTCCCGAATATGACCGTGGAGCAGAACATCCTCTGCGGCCTGAAAGCCGAAAGGGACAACGCCGCCCGCAAGGCCCGCTGCGCCGGGATGCTGCGGGCCTTGCGGCTGGAAGAACTGGCCAGCCGCCGCCCGGCAGAGCTTTCCGGCGGACAGCAGCAGCGCACCGCGCTGGCCCGTATCCTTGTGGGCAAGCCGAAGATTTTGATGCTGGACGAGCCGTTCAGCGCACTGGACAGCTACCTCCGCGAGGAAGTGGAGGGCGAAGTAGGCAGCCTGCTGGCGGGTTTCGCCGGCACAGCCCTGCTTGTCACCCACAACCGGGACGAAGCTTACCGTCTGTGCCGGGACATGATCGTCATGGACGGCGGGCAGGTGCTCCGCACCGGCACCACGAAAGAGGTCTTTGCCGACCCCCGCAGCACCGCTGCGGCCCGGCTGACCGGCTGCAAGAACATCCTGCCCTGCACCCGGGTGGACGCCCACAGCGTCCGCCTCGCAGGCTGTGAGAGTCTGCTGCACCTCGCCGCTGAGGTGCCGGAGGGCTGCACCGCCGTAGGCATCCGCGCCCACGACTTCGCCCCCTGCGCCCCCGGCGCAGAGAACGCCCTGCCGGTGGAGCTTCTCTCGGCCAGCGAGAACCCTTTCGACTGGAACCTCATCTTCCAGCTGCCGGACGGCACCACTCGTCTGTGGTGGAAAGTGAGCAAGACGACCCTCTCCGTGGCCGAACCCGACGCCCCGGCCTGCCTCTCCGCCCTGCCGGAGAGCATCATGGCGCTGGTGGATCATAGCCAATACGAGCAGTAAACGTCAAAAGAGCCGGTGCGGACGCACCGGCTCTTGCTCTGTTTTTATGACTCGCCGAAGAATTTCTTGGCAATATCGGCGCTCTGCTTGGCATCCTTGGCGTACCAGTCCGCGCCGATCTTCTCGGCGTACTCTGGCGTCAGGACAGCGCCGCCCACCATCACCTTGCAGTCGAGCTTTGCCGCATGGAGGGCCGCGATGGTCTCCTCCATGCTCTTGAGGGTGGTGGTCATCAGGGCCGAGAGCCCCACGAGGTGGACATCCTTCTCCCGGACAGTGTCCACCACCGTCTCCACCGGCACATCGCGGCCAAGGTCGATGACCTCGAAGCCGTAGTTCTCGAGGATGACGCGGACGATGTTCTTGCCGATGTCGTGGACATCGCCCTTGACGGTCGCGAGGACGATGCGGCCCTTGCTGGCCCCTGCCCCTCCCCGCTTGGCGATGGCAGTCTTTATCTCTTCAAAGGCGGCCTGTGCGGCGCTGGCGGCCTGTAACAGCTGGGGCAGGAAGAGCTTGCCCTTCTCGTACTTTTCACCCACGACGTCCAGCGCCGGGATGAGGGCCTCGTCCACCAGCGTCAGGGGCTCGTTTTCGTCCAACAGCATATGGGTGCGGGCGGCGGCTTCACCCTTGAGGCCCTTTTCCACCGCCTGCATCAGCGCGGCAAAAGGGCCGCTGTGAGCCGCATCCGCCTCCGCCGGGGTGTTTGACGTCTGAGACGCCTGGGCCGTCTGGGCCTGCTTCAACGCGGCGCTGGCAGGGACTTTATCAGCATAGCGGGCGATGTAGGCCATGCTCTGCTTATCACGGTTGGTGAGGACGTTGTAAGAGTAGACCGCCGCCATCATCTCTTCACTGGAAGGATTCATGATGGCGAGGTCGAGGCCCGCGTACATGGCCATGGTGAGGAAGGTGGTGTTCAGGTAGGGGCGGCAGGGCAGGCCGAAGCTGATGTTGGACACACCGAGGATGGTGCGGACGCCCAGCTCCGTCTTGCAGCGGGCCAGCGCCTCCACGGTGGCCAGAACGTCCTGCTGCTGGGCGCTGGCGGTGAGGGTCAGGCAGTCGATATAAATATCTTCCCGGGGGATGCCGTGGGCCAGCGCCGCGTCCACCACCCGCTTTGCGATCTCAAACCGGGCGTCGGCGCTGGGCTGGATGCCCCGCTCGTCGATAGCAAGGCCGACGACGGCCGCGCCGTACTTTTTGCAGAGGGGCAGGACACGCTCCAGCACTTCGGTCTCGCCGTTCACCGAGTTGACGATGGGCTTGCCGTTGTAGACCCGCAGACCCCGCTCGAGGGCGTCTGCGTGGGAGGAATCCAGCTGCAAGGGCAGGCTGACGACACTTTGTAAAGCCTTCACCACCTGCTCCATGACGGCGGGCTCGTCCACGCCGGGCGCGCCCACGTTGACGTCCAGCACCTGCGCTCCGGCCTCGGACTGGCTGACGGCCTGCTCGAGGATGTAGTTCATGTCGCCCTCGCGCAATGCCTGCTGGAACCGCTTTTTGCCGGTGGGGTTGATGCGCTCGCCCACCACGGTGATGCCGTCCACGGTGACGAAGTCCATCGGCGAGCAGAGCACCGAGGGCATGGCGTGGGCGGGGCGGCCCGGCTTGCAGTCGGCGAAGACGCCGTTCAGCAGCTTGATGAAATCGGGGGTGGTGCCGCAGCAGCCGCCCGCCGCAAAGAGCTTCAGATCGCGGTAGGGCTTCATCTCCATGGCAAAGAGCTGGGGCGTGATGTCGTAGCCGCTGCCGTCGGCGCGGGGCAGGCCCGCATTCGGCTTGACAAAGACCGGGAAATCGCCGGGCAGGGCCTCGGCCAGCCGCTTCGCCATGGGGAAAATTTCTTTCGGGCCGAGGGAGCAGTTGATGCCCACGGCGTTGGCACCGAGGCCCCGGGCCGTGACGGCGAAGCTCTCGACGGTGCAGCCGGTGAAGGTGCGCCCGCCTGCCTCAAAGCTCATGCTGGCGAGGATGGGCAGGTCACAGTTCTCTTTCGCGGCCAGCAGGGCGGCTTTCAGCTCGTACAGGTCGGTGAAGGTCTCAAAGAAGACGAGATCGGCCCCGGCGGCGACGCCCGCCCGGACGATGCGGCCATACTCGGCCACGGCGTCTTCAAAAGCCAGCGTGCCGTTGGGCTCCAGCAGTTCGCCCAGCGGGCCGACGTCCAGCGCGGCCAGTGCGCCGTAGGGGGCGCAGGCCCGCTTGCAGTTGGCGATGCCCGCCGCAATGATCTCTTCCAGCGTGTATTCGCTGCCCGCCAGCTTATGGGCCGACGCGCCGAAGGTGTTGGCATTGATGATGCGGCTGCCTGCGGCGGCGTACCGGCTGTGGATGCTCTCGATGAGCTGCGGGTCGGTGATGTTCAGTTCCTCAGGCCGTGCGCCCAGTTTCAGGCCCGCCGCCTGCAGCATGGTCCCCATGCCGCCGTCGAGGAGGATGGTATTCGGCTGGGTAAACAGTTCATTCGCTTGCACAGGTCTTGCCCCTCTTTCTATATTCGCACCGCGTGTTCAGCACGCAGTGTCCACACCCGGCAAGACGTCCTTTCACCGGATGGTCGCTCAGGCCCAGCAGAGCGGTCACGCTCTTGCGGGGCGTCATCAGGTCATTTTCGGTCACGCAGAGCCCGGCCCGGCGGGCGGTGTCCAGTGCCGCCGCCACCAGCGGCTGCACCCCGATGGGCCAGTCGCCGTAGCCCGGCGAGAAGCGGCCCGTGAGGTACTTATCCTGCTCTGCGGCCCACTGCCGCAGCTCGGCCTCGGCGGCGTCCGCGGCCTGTTCGGCCAGCACAGAGCCGATGGCGTCCGACGCCACACCGGCGGCGATGTCGCCCACACCGGCCCGGCGTATCTGTCCGTCCACGCCGGGGCCGACTGTCACGGCCAGAAGCACGGCCTCACTGCACCCTTCCAGATGCCGGAAGATGTCCTCCCCCTTCAAAATACCGGCCTGCGTGAGGCTCTCCACGTCGGCCTCGAGCCAGACAGCCCGGGGCGTGGCGGCGGCGAGAAGGGGCGCAGCGCACTTTTCCAGAAGGGTGAGGGTAGCGCTGTCAGCCTCGCCCCGCGCGCCGAAATACCGCGCGGCCTGCCGGATGTCGATGGACTCCGGCTTTGCTAAATTCAGGGGTCTGCTGGGGCCGATGGGCATTTTCCGCCGCCTCCTTCTTTTGAATAAAGTATGATAAGTATACCGCACCGGTAGGCTAAAATCAACACAAAAGCCCCTCCCTCAGCATTTTTGCCGTGGGAGGGGCTTGTAAACTTTATATCAGCGGATGTCCCTGACCGACACCGCCTGTTACTTCAAAAACTTGTGGACAGCGCGGGCGACGATGCCGCCCAGGATGCCGGAGACAAGGAACTCGGCCACGCCCTGCACGCCGACCAGAAGGACGACGAACATCAGAGGGTTGGCTGCGCCCTTGACGGACACGAGGTTCTGGACGTAATCGCAGCCGTAGAAGGCCAGCACGATGTAGCCCATAAAGAACAGGGTGTTGAGGGCCGGGGCGCACATGGCGCTGACAAGGTAGCTCCAGGTGCCGGGCTTATCGAAATTCTTGACAGCGTTGAAGATAAGGCCGACGCACACGCCCATCAGCACACGCATACCCACACAGAGGATGAAGGTGTTGACGGGGCTGACCTGGAACAGCGCACCAGTCATGGCGGAAGCGCCGGTGACGGCGTCATAGAAGCTCACGGCACCGAACACGCCGCCGAGGATAGCGCCTGCGGCGGGACCCATGGTAATGGCACCCACGGCGATCGGCAGGGTCAAAAAGCTCATGTAAAGCGGGCCTACAGGGACACTGCCCAGGCCGACGGCCTTCATGACCAGCTCAATGGCGACCAGCAGTGCCAGCCGGGTGAGGGTGCGAATGTCATTCTTTTTCATAATTCAGTTTTCCTCCTTGCTGCCGTTCCGCCCTAAATTGTCGGATACGGCGCAAACCTGCCCGTGAAATACACGGGGTCTTTTGTAGAATACAGTCTGAAATATACGGGATGTTTTGTCAGGGAACTCCCGGGGATAGCATTATAAATCAGTGGTGAAGCGGATGCCCGCATCGCGGCGGGCCGTTTCCAGCACACGGCTGACGGCCACCGAGGTGTCCAGCATCCGGCTGCAAAGCTCCATATCCTCGCTCTCGATGGCGCGGGCAAAGGCGTGGAACTCCGCCGCCTGCCGGGGACGGCCTGCGCTGAGGTTGAAGTGTTCTTCCTTGCCCTTATAGGGGTGGAAGGTGACGCCGCCACAGAAGTTGGCGGTGGATTTCTGGAGCAGATACCCCTTGGTACCCTGAATGATGTACCGGGCCGGGGAACTGCTGTCCTTGGCATTGATGCTCACGGCCTTGAAGCTGCGATACTCCATCGTCAGCACGCCGCTGGTGTCGATGCCCCGGGTGATGTTGGCCGCATAGTGGACCTTGTTGGGCGAGCCGAAGAGGCCCACCACATAGCTGACATTGTAGACGCCCAGGTCCATCAGCGCACCGCCGGCGCAGGCCGGGTCAAAGGACGGCCAGACCTTGCCGGCGCAGAAATCATGATACCGGCTGGAATACTGGCTGAAATTACACTGCACCATCGTGACGGCGCCTACCTTGGGCAGCACTTCACGGATCTTGGCGTAGTTGTCCTGATACTGCGTGGTGACAGCCTCGAAGAGGAAGAGCTTTTTGCTCCGGGCCAGCTCGGCCAGCTCTTCGGCCAGCGCCGCCGTGGGGGCCATCGGCTTTTCGACGATGACGTGGCGGCCCGCTTCCAGAGCGGCACGGGTATATTTTACGTGCAGGATATTCGGTACGGCGATATACACAACGTCCACCCAGCTCAGCAGTTCGTCGTAGCTGGTGGTGTGGCGCGGCACACCATACTGGTCGCAGAGGGCCTGTGCTGCACCGGCGCTCCGCTCCGTGCTGCAAAGGGCCTCGACCTTGAAGGGACTTTCCGGCCCGGTGAGCCAGGGCAGGAACTCCCGGACGATCATGCCTGCGCCGAGAATGCCTAATTTCATCATAAGGTCTCTCCTTTCAGGGCTCAGCCCGCTTTGGCCTCATCGTCCCGGCGGGGACGGCGGTTATTGCGGCGGCGGGGGCTGCTGCCGTTGTTGTAAGGGCGTCTGCCTGCCGGGCGGGGACGGCGGTGCTCACCGTCGCTGCGCGGCTCGTGGTGACGCTCATGCTGCGGCGCATTGAGCTGGTAAAGGAGAGCCAGTCCCTTCAGCAGCAGCTCGGGGTCATAGGTGAGCGGGTGACGGCAGAGCGGGATGACATACTTTGCCAGACCGCCAGTGACCACCAGCGTGGCCGGACGGCCCAGTTCTTCCTCGATGCGCTGAGTGATGCCGTCCAGCAGGACAGCTGTCCCCAGCACAGAGCCGGAGAGCATACACTTCTCGGTATCGACGCCGATCGCGCTTTTGGGCGAAGAAAGATGTACCTGCGGCAGCTGGGCGCACCGCTCCCCCAGCGCCCGCAGACCAGTGGAAAGTCCGGGGCAGATGACGCCGCCCCGGAAGACCTTATTCTCATCCACCACGTTGAACGTGGTGGCGGTGCCGAGGTCTACCGTGACCACCGGCAGGGGGAAGTTCGCCGCCGCGTAGGCCGCATCCACAAGGCGGTCTTTGCCGACGGCGTGAGGGTCAGGCACCCCCATCGTGAGGCCGGTGCGGATGTCGGGCGAGACGATGACCGGCTTTTTGCCGGTGTAGTGGCGGGCGCACTCGGCCAGCGCCCCCGTGATCTGGGGGACGACGCTGGTGAGGACAGCGCCCTCAAAGCGGATGGGCTTTTCCGGGTGTCTCCGATGAGAGAACACCTTTTCCATCTCGGCACGGTACTCCGCCGCTGTGCGGGTGCGCACCGTGTCCATGTGGGCCACAAAGCATACACGTCCGTCCCGGATGCCCCCGAGGGCGACGGTGGTGTTGCCTATGTCAATGGCTAAAATCATAATTCAGTTCCTCATTGGGGTTTACGTTTCTATAAGTCAAGCTGTATTTTACCGCATTTTGGGCCAAGATACAACCCCAATCAAAGATTTTGTTGTGCTCTGGGCCGTTTTGCATTATACTGTAGTTATATTATCCCTATTTATAGGAGGTATTTTGGATGGATCTGAAGGGAAAATGCGTCCTTCTGGGCGTCAGCGGCGGCATTGCCGCCTATAAAATGGCCAACGTGGCCAGCGCACTGCGCAAGTTGGGGGCCGACGTGGAGGTCATCATGACCAGAAACGCCACCCAGTTCATCACCCCTATCACGTTCGAGACCCTGACAGGCCACAAGTGCATGGTGGACACCTTCGACCGGGATTTCAAGTTCGAAGTCACCCATATCTCGTTGGCAAAGAAGGCCGACGTCATCCTCGTGGCCCCGGCCACCGCCAACGTCATTGCCAAGATGGCTCACGGCATCGCCGACGATATGCTTACCACCGTCGTTCTCGCGGCCAAGTGTCCCAAGCTCGTCTCCCCTGCCATGAACACCGGGATGCTGGAGAACCCCATCACCCAGGACAACATCGCCACACTGGAAAAGTACGGCTTCACGGTCATCCCCTCCGAGAGCGGCGTGCTGGCCTGCAAGGACGTGGGCAGCGGACGCCTGCCGAAAGAGGATGTCCTGCTGGACTACATCTTCCGCGCCATCGCAAAGCCGAAGGACCTCGCCGGCCTGCGCATTGCCGTCACGGCCGGCCCCACCCAGGAGCCGCTGGACCCTGTGCGCTACCTGACCAACCACTCCACCGGCAAGATGGGCTATGCCGTGGCCCGTGCCGCCGCGATGCGCGGTGCCGAAGTCACCCTCATCCACGGCCCGACGGCCCTGCAGCCGGCGCGGTTCACCGAGGATGTCCCCATCACGACAGCCCAGCAGATGTACGAGGCCGTGACCAGCCGGTTCGACGAGATGGATGTTCTGGTCATGGCCGCTGCCGTGGCCGATTACCGCCCCGCCGCCGTGGCCGACGACAAGATAAAGAAGAAGGACGGCGACCTCTCCATCGCCGTGGAGCGGACGCCCGACATCCTCGGCACCATCGGCCCCAAGAAGAAGGGCCAGTTCCTTTGCGGCTTCTCGATGGAGACGCGGGATATGCTGGCCAACTCCTCGGCCAAGCTCGAGAAAAAGAACCTCGACATGGTGGTGGCCAACAATCTGAAGGTCGCCGGTGCCGGGTTTGGCGTGGATACCAATGTTGTCACCTTCATCACGCCGGACGGCGCCCGTGAGCTGCCCCTGATGAGCAAGGATGATGTAGCGGATGCCATTCTGGATGAGATCCTGAAACGCAGAAAATAAGCCTCAAGACGCAAAAAGTGCTCTGCCGGCCGGCAGAGCACTTTTCCGTTATACAGAGATTTACTTGGTGCCGTAGATACGGTCGCCTGCGTCGCCCAGGCCGGGGACGATGTAGCCGTTCTCGTTCAGGTGGTCATCCTGTGCGCCGAGGTAGATGTCCACATCGGGATGTGCCTCGTGCAGGGCCTTGATGCCTTCCGGAGCAGCGATGAGACCGATGAACTTGATGTGCTTTGCGCCGTGCTTCTTGATCTGGGTGATGGCGTCGATGGCGCTGCCGCCGGTAGCCAGCATCGGGTCAAGCACCAGAACGTCGCGCTCGGCGATGTCCTGCGGCAGCTTGCAGAAGTACTCCACGGGCTGCAGGGTGGTCTCGTCGCGGTACAGGCCGATGAAGCCGACCTTAGCGGCGGGCAGCAGGGTCAGCATACCATCCAGCATACCCATGCCGGCGCGGAGGATCGGCACCAGAGCCAGCTTGCGGCCTGCCAGCACCTTGGTCTTTGCCATGGTGATGGGAGTCTCGATCTCCACCTCTTCCAGAGGCAGGTCACGGGTAGCCTCATAGCACAGCAGAGTGGCGATCTCGCCCACGAGGTCACGGAACTCCTTGGTGCCGGTCTGCTTGTTGCGCAGAATGCTCAGTTTGTGCTGCAGCAGCGGATGCTCAACGATCATAGGGGTCATAATACACTCTCCTTATATTGTGAATAGATATTGGAATACTAAGGTTTACCGATTCTCGATCGCCATCAGCTTTGCGATGCGCTTCTCGTGGCGGCCGCCCTCGAACTCGGTGTTGAGGAAGATGTCTACCAGCTGGCAGGCGAGGCCGGGGCCGACGACGCGGCCGCCCATGCACAGGGCGTTGGCGTCGTTGTGGCGGCGGGTATACTCGCAGCTGAAGCTGTCAGAGCAGCAGCAGGCACGGATGCCCCTGACCTTGTTTGCGGCCATGCTGATGCCCACACCGGTGCCGCAGAACAGCAGCGCCTTGCTGCACTGGCCGCTCACCACGGCGTCGCAGGCAGGCAGAGCCATGTCAGGGTAATCCACGCTGGCGGTGCTGTGGGTGCCGAAGTCGATGTACTCCAACCCCAGCTCGTCCAGATGGGCCTTGACGGCCTCTTTCAGTTCAAATCCGCCGTGGTCGGCGGCAAGTGCGATGGGTTTCGTCATTGGTGTTGATCCTTTCCCTTTGCAGTATCTTCCGGTATTTCGGTACGGGCAGCTTCTGCGGCCAAACGCTCGGCCCGCTCCCGCTCGGCCTGACTCAGCCGGTGATAATCCGGCAGCAGAGCCTCGGGCAGGACGGCTTCGCCCCGCTGAGCCATCTGCTTTGCCACATAGGCCACCGCAGCGGCACGGCCATTGCGGAGAGCTGGCGGTACACAGAGCACGCCCGGGACATTGTCATATTTATTATAGCACAGAGCCGCGCCATCACCAACAAAAAACAGAGGCTTTTTGCAATTTTCTACAAACTCGGCCAGGTCGGCCACGGCACGGGCATCGTCTTCCATCAGACGCTCGTGGGTCTCAAGGTCGAAAGCCGCGCTGTACACCTGCGCACGGCGGGCATCCAGCGCACAGAGCACGGTGCCGCAGCCGGTGTGGGCCGCCGCCAGCGCTTCCAGCGTGGACACCGGGGCGCAGAGCGTCTCCCGGGGGAAGGCCAGACCCTTCACCGCCGCCAGCCCGATGCGCAGGCCGGTAAAGCTGCCGGGGCCGGCATTGACGCCGTAGAGGTCGATGTCCTTGCAGCCCATGCCGCAGAGCTTGAGACAGTTGTCGATGAGGGGCATCAGGGTCTCGCTGTGGGTCATGCCCGCGTCGAGATAGCACTCGTAGAGCAGGCGGTCGTCCTGCAGCAGGGCCACGCCCACGGTCTTGCCCGCCGTATCCACGGCTAAGATGTTCATACTTCCACCCCCTCGATGGTGATGCGGCGGGTGGTGTCGTCCACCCGCTCGATGTTGATGTGGATGGGGTCTTCCAGCGCCAGCAGGTCGGCGAAGTTCTCGCTCCACTCTGCCGCCACCACAGCGCCCTCATCCAGATAGTCGTAGAACCCTGCCGCGCACAAATCGTTCTCTGTGGAGATACGGTATAGATCAAAATGCGCGAAGGGCCGCGGCCCGCGGTAATAGTTCACGATGGCGAACGTCGGGCTGCTGACCGGGTCGGTGCAGCCGAGACCTCTGGCAACGCCCTCGCAGAAGGCCGTCTTGCCCGCGCCAAGCCCGCCGGTAAAGGCGATGAGCGCCCCGGGCGCAAGATGCTGCGCCACCTGCGCCCCCAGTGCCACCGTCTCCTCACGGGAGTGGGTGATAAATTCAGACATGGGTATCCTACCTCATATGCGTTTCTATAAAAAAGGGACGGCAGAGTCCTGCCGTCCTGTTCTGCCGTCCCTTAGTATAAACTATTTCTGTCAAAAGTGCAACGCTCAGGCCGCGCTTTCGAGCACATCGGCCAGCATATCTTCCGCGGCCTCCGCGCGTTCCTCGAGCGAGAAGTTTTCTGGCACATTCAGTCGGGCGTCCTCGTCTCCGTAGAGCACCAGATACGCTGCTGCGGCGTGGGGGCGGCGTCCGCCCTGCTCCGTATACCAGATGATGTCGTTCTCGCCGTAGGTATCCTTCGCGTGGGCCAGCGCCCTGCCGATGGACTGTCCCATCGCAAGATGGTTGACGGTATCCCAGAGCATACTGCGGGAATAGACCGTGTAGACGTTGTTCACATAGCCCAGCACAGTCCGTGCGCCGCCCGCCAGCAGCGCTTCGGCCATCGACTCGTCCACGCTGTTCGTGACGCCCAGGAACTCACAGGTCTCGGAGTAGATGATGGTATTGCTGAGCTGGCCCGAGCGGTACGCATTGCGGAAGAAATCCGCTGTGACGCAGTAAAGGCCGTTGAGCTTGATGATGCGGTGAGCCAGCAGGTCAAAGCCGTAGATGATGTCTTTATACAGCGTGGACGCTTCTGTCAGCAGGATGATGGGCTCGGTCCGGGTGTGCTTCCGGAAAGTACCGTAGCTGTAAGTATAGTAGGCACCGTGGGCGCTCAGGATGCACAGATCATATTTGTTCATCCGGCGCAGGTCCGACAGGGTCACCCGGGTGTTCATCGTCGTGCGAAGGCCCATGCCTTCCCAGAAGCCCTGCATATAGGAATAATACGGAAAGCGGGAGCTGTTCACCGTATTATCGAAGGCATAATAAATGGCGGCACGGCCGATCGCCTCAGGCAGAGCGTTCTCCCGGTACTGCCGGGCCTCCACAGCCTGCCGGACATCGTCGGTCAGGGGCATCTCGGTGCAGGGAGCTCGCTGAGCAATGTCCCTCGGGGCGCGCAGGCCGTTGTCTCCGGCGTCAAAGGTCATCTCGTCCAGCTCGTCGGGCAGAGTGAGCAGGATGCCGCCCAGCACGCCGCAGCGGTAGGTAAAGCTGACCATCCCGTTCTCCTCGTCGGTGCGGATGGAGTCCCGGCGCACCAGCCCCTTCCGGGTCAGCTCATCCAGCTCCGCAAGGGCCGCGGTGAGCCGTTCTTCCCGGGACATCTGCTCGTATTCGTCGCTGCCGGTCAGGGCCGTCACAGCGGCGTCTGCCTGCTGCATCTCGGCGGCATCGCCCGTGGTGAGGGTAGACTTTGCTGTATCCTGCACCTCGCCCGCTCCGTCTGCCGCCCATGCGGCGGGAGCCAGCACAGCCGTCAGCACCAGTGCCAGTGCGCAGACCGCGCACAAAATTCGATGGCGTTGTTCCTTCATGTAAAAACTGTTCCTCCAAGAACGCCGGGAATCGGCCATTTACCGCCCCGGTACGTTTCATTTTAGAGGGCATATCGGCCTTTGTCAAGCGTTCTGCGCCGATTTTGCAAAGCTGTCACAACCGGCCATCTTGCGCGCCTCTCTCCCCTGCTGTATAATAAGGTATATTGGGGGATTATGCCCGGCTGTGAGGCAGGGTTTTGAGGAAGCTGTTTTCGTAAGCGGAGTGCAACGCTTAGAAAACGGCTTCCTAAGGATACAGAAAGGTGGTGCTTTTTTGGAAAGCATTCAGCGATATTGGAAACGGACAGACAAGATGTACCTGCTGCTCTGCCTGTTCAGCAGCGCGATGGCGGTACTGGCGCTGTCGTCGTGGGCGGCGAAGCAGGGCAGCGGCTTTGCCGTGGATGAGCTCACCGGCCAGATCACCGGCATCGGCGACTACCGCCGGGCCGTGGTGCAGGCGGGTGCAGCGGCCATCGGCATCCTGGTGGCCATCCTTCTGTCCAACATCGACTACCGCAGCCTCGTCAATGTCTGGCCTGTCCATGTGGTGCTCACATGGGGCCTCGTGCTGCCCACGCTGGTCATCCGCAATGTGACCATCGGCCCGCTGACCATCGGCTACAACGCGGGCGACACCGACAACTATTCCTGGTACAAGCTGGGCGGCTTCACCTTCCAGCCTACCGAGCTGGCAAAGATAAGCTTCATCCTCACCTTCGCCATGCATCTGAACAATGTCCGCAGCCGCCTCAACGAGCCGAAAGAGCTGGGCAAGCTGCTGCTCCATCTCTTCGTGCCGATCGGCATCATCCATATCCAGGGTGACGACGGTACGGCCATCATCTACGGCATCATCGGCTGCTGTATGCTCTTTGCCGCCGGGCTGAGCTGGAAGTATATCATCGGGGCCTTCGCTGCCCTCGCAGCGGCGGCAGCGGCGGCCTTCGCCTTCTTCAGCGACAAGATCGGCAAGGGCTACCAGTGGTACCGCATCCTTGCGGTCATCGACCCCAACAACGAGACGGGCTGGGCGCCCAGCGAGACGGTCTGGAAGAACATCATCTACCAGCAGCAGCGGGGCGAGATCGCCATCGGCTCGGGCGGCATCTTCGGCAACGGCTTCTTCGATGGCCGCTACTACAGCGTCCCCAACGCCCACAATGACTTCATCTTCAGCTGGATCGGCAACGCGGCAGGCTTCGTGGGCTGCTGCGTGGTGCTGGGCGTGCTGCTGGCCATCATCATCAAGACCTTCGCCACCGGAGCACACAGCGAGGATATGCTGGGCTCCTTCATCTGCGCAGGCATCGGCGGCGCGTTCATGGCCCAGATATTCGTCAACGTCGGCATGAACCTCCGCCTCCTGCCGGTCATCGGCGTCACCCTGCCCTTTTACTCGGCGGGCGGCAGCTCGGTGCTTATGCTGTATATCTGCGTGGGGCTGGTGCTGTCGGTGTATATGCACAATACGAAAAAACTGTTTGGTTAAGTCTCTCTCAGAACAGGCGCTGTCGTTCAGCGCCTGTTTTTGTTTTCCGGCCAGATCTCCAAAAGTCTTGCAACACGACAGAAGTCGTGATAGAATATTCAGGTATTTTATCTATATTCTTTTGACTTTTTCAGGAGGTCTCATGAAGCATCAATCTCTCTCCAAAGTCCTCAAGCGCCTCGCCTGCGTGCTGGCGGCGCTGGTCATCGCACTGGCCGTTGCCGTGTTCGCCCTCTGGCACAACGAGCTGGCCACCCTCTCGTCCCTCAAAAAGCTCTCTGACCGCGACGAAGCCCACCGCGACGGTGCTGTTTACCAGCTCAACGTCTCGGGCGGCTACTACTTTGACGATTTCCTGGCCCAGGGCGGCGCATCCACTGACTCTGAGCTCATCTCCTTCATCACCCAGAGCATCACCAAGGGCATCATCCCCATGAACATCAAGACCAGCACCATCGCCTGCTCGGCCTTTACCGCAGACACCCAGAGCGGCGACCGGGTCTTTGGCCGCAACTATGACTTCTCAGCCACCAACACCGCCATCGTCTACACGAACCCCGGTAAGGGTCGTCACGCCTCCTATTCCACCATCGACCTGAGCTTCCTCGGCCTCGACAAAGACAAGGACGTAGAGAGCCTCGGCCAGAAGATCCTGACCCTCGCGGCCCCCTATGTGCCGCTGGACGGCGTCAACGACGCCGGTGTGGCCTGCGGCATCTTCATGTCCTATCAGGGCGAGGGAAAAGGCACCCCCACCGACACCCAGACCGACAGGCCCGACCTCACCTCCACCACCCTGCTCCGGCTCATCCTCGACTACGCCGACTCGGTGGAGGACGCCGTGGCGCTGGCCCAGCAGTACGACCTTCACGACTCGGCAAGCAGCTGCTTCCACTACATGGTGGCCGACTCCACCGGCCGCAGCGCCGTCCTCGAGTGGGTAGGTGCTGATGCCGACCACGACGCCGACGGCTCTCAGCGTCAGCTGAACGTCCTCTGGAACGACACCGACGCCCTCTCCGATTCCTCCGACTGGCAGGTGGTGACCAACTTCATCAAGACCCCCGGCTACTACGACGGCACTACCGTCGAGATGAAGGGCCTTGACCGCTACGAGCACCTTGCGGCTGCCCTGCGCCAGACCAACGGCGTCGTGGCTGACAAGAACGCTGCCATGGACCTGCTGGCTTCGGTGGGCCGCCGCACCTGGAACAACGACGACTCCAACAGCAACACCGTCCACAGCGTGGTCTACGATCTGACTGATAAGTCTGTTCTCTGGGTAGGCAATGAGCACTACGGCGAGGATGGGTATACATTTGAGTTTCAGCTTGGGGCGTAAAATGTAATTTTCTTGCGGTAAGCTTGACTTTTTTTGAATTTCGCATATACTGAAAGTGGAAATGCAAAGATTCCATTTGGACTCACCAAAAAGAACAGGAGCTGCGTCCCGAAAGGATGCAGCTCCTGTTCTTTATATTATCTTACTTCAACACTGCGCCGAGGTTTGCGCTGGTGACCATACGGGCGTAGCGGCTCAGCCAGCCGGTCTTGATGTTGGGCTCGGGAGCGACATACTTTGCCTTGCGCTGGGCCAGCACCTCATCCGAAACTTCCAGCGTAATGCTGGCGTTGGGGATGTCGATGTGGATGGTATCGCCTTCCTCAACAAGGCCAATGGGGCCGCCGGAAGCAGCCTCCGGGCTGACGTGGCCAATGGCAGCGCCGCGGGAAGCGCCGGAGAAGCGGCCATCGGTGATGAGGGCCACGGTCTTGTCCAGCTTCATGCCGGCCAGAGCGGAGGTGGGGTTGAGCATCTCACGCATACCGGGGCCGCCCTTGGGGCCTTCGTAGCGGATGACCACCACGTCGCCCGGGACGATCTTGCCCGCATAGATGGCGGCGATGGCCGTTTCCTCGCTGTTGAAGACGCGGGCCGGGCCGGAGTGCTCCTGCATCTCGGGGGCCACGGCGCTGCGCTTGACGACGCAGCCATCGGGGGCGATGTTGCCCCACAAAATCTGCAGACCACCGGTCTGAGAATAGGGATCATCGATGGGACGGATGGCCTTGTCGTTCAGGATGTGAGCGCCCTTGATGTTCTCGCCGAGGGTCTTGCCGGTGACGGTGGGGACATCGAGGTCCAGCAGACCCTTCTTGGCCAGCTCTGCCTGCACGGCAGGGATGCCGCCGGCGGCGTAGAGGTCGGGCATGTGGGTGGGGCCTGCGGGGGCCAGATGGCAGAGGTTCGGGGTCTTGGCGCTGATCTCATTGAAAAGCTTCAGATCGATCGGCACACCGGCCTCGTAGGCGATGGCCAGCAGGTGCAGAACGGTATTGGTGGAGCAGCCCAGCGCCATATCGCAGGTCAGCGCATTGCGGATGGAGCGCTCGTTGATGATCTGGCGGGCGGTGATACCCTTCTTCACCATATCCATGACGGCCATACCGGCGTGTTTTGCCAGCTGCAGCCGCTTGGAGTAGACGGCGGGGATGGTGCCGTTGCCGGGCAGTGCGATGCCGATGGCCTCGCACAGGCAGTTCATGCTGTTGGCGGTGTACATGCCGGAGCAGCTGCCGCAGCTGGGGCAGCAGTTGCAGGTGCAGTCTTCCAGCTGCTCGTCGGTGATCATGCCGGCCTTATAAGCGCCCACGGCCTCGAACATCTTGGAAAGGCTGACTTCCTCGCCGCCGTAGGTACCGGCCAGCATGGGGCCGCCGGAGCAGACCACGGCAGGCACATCCATGCGGACAGCGGCCATGACCATGCCGGGAACGATCTTATCGCAGTTAGGTACCAGCACCAGACCGTCCAGCTGATGAGCCATCAGCATGGTCTCCACGCTGTCGCAGATAAGCTCGCGGGAGGCGAGGCTGTACTTCATGCCCACATGGCCCATGGCGATGCCGTCGCAGACGCCGATGGCCGGGATGAGGATGGGGGTGCCGCCTGCCATCTGGACGCCCGCCTTGACGGCGTCGGCGATCTTATCCAGGTTCATGTGGCCGGGGACGATCTCGCTGTAGGCGCTCACCACACCGATGAGGGGGCGGTCCAGCTCTTCCGGGGTGTAGCCCAGGGCGTAAAACAGGCTTCGGTTGGGCGCGCGCTCCGAGCCTTTGGTCACGTTGTCACTTCTCATGGTTTGTTCCTCTTTTCCTTATAACAAAAGACCCCCTCCCAAAGGAGGGGAGCCTTTCTTAGTTTTAAAACCAGCTTTTGGCTGAACTCCTTCCGTCATCGCTTGCGCGATGCCACCTCCCTCACGGAGGGAGGCTTCACGCTGCGGTCAGACAAAAGGCTCCCTCTTTGAGGGGGCTGTCGCCGCAGGCGACTGGGGGAGTTAATTACTTCTTCAGCCAGCTCATCATGCTGCGCAGCTCTGCGCCCACCTTCTCGATGGGGTGCTCGGCCTCCATACGGCGCTGAGCGAGGAAGTGGACCTTGCGGCCACCGTTGGGGCTCATCTCGGTCAGGAACTCGGAAGCGAAGGTGCCATCCTGGATCTCGGTCAGGACCTTCTTCATCTCCTTGCG
>ENA-OWOE01000594-OWOE01000594.1-gut-metagenome-genome-assembly--contig:-NODE-594-length-22214-cov-4.575778_pt1 | contig 22214 bp, 17 predicted proteins | sample MGYA00248254_ERZ651788 | MGnify/ENA primary metagenome ERZ651788 (study PRJEB26908, sample SAMEA4031709) | gut metagenome | biome: gut; feature: normal infant; material: stool | place: China | collected 2015... | reverse complement strand
AGATCTCCGCGGGCGGATACGGGATCCGCCCCTACATCTGTAGGGGTCGGCGTCCCCGACGACCCGTACCCGTCTGCGGCGCGGAAAAGCACGTAGGCCTGTATCGGCATGCACCTTTTCGTAGGGGCGGATTCCACACAATACCGTCTGCCGCAAAAGGATTATTGTGTCGGCATACGCCTTTTCGTAGGGGCGGATTCCATATCCGCCCGTGCCCGCTCACGATACCGCAAACCTGACCCTCTGTGCATCCAAATTCCGATACAGCACATACCCCGCCGGGCACGCCGCGTCCGCCTTTTCCAACGCGCTCGTATCCACCGGCACGCCGTCCGCTGCCAGCACCCAGTCCGCCGTGTCCAAATCGGTATATGCCCTGCCCGGGTACTCCGGCCCGACGGCCTCGGCGGTCAGGTCCAGCACGCCGTCTGCCAGCGCACCGCTCTGCAAAAGCGTCTCATACTCGACGATATAGACATCCCGCGCGACATACGTTTCTATGAGCTGGCTGTCCCGCTGGCGCACGCCGTAGGGGATAAACAAAACTCTGCCGTCCAGCTCCGCCAGCGCGTCGTTCAGCGCCGACGCCTGCTGTGCGGTCCCGGCGGGGACCTCATACGTCCAGCGGTTGATGCGCCACTCGCCCGCGTAGCACAGCACGCAGAGCACCAGCGCCGCACCGGCCAGCACGCGGCGGCCCCTGCGGCGCACCAGCAGCACGCCCAGCACGGCCACGCCAACAGCAATCACTGCACGCCACACCGTCAGCCACGCCCCCTGCCCCAGCACGGGCAGGCGGTCCGTGCGGTCCGCCACGAAGTCAAACCACTGCAAAAGGGTGTTGTCGCCCGCGCCCGCGCCGATGGCCCGGCAGATGGCCACGAACAGCACGCCCCAGGCTATCGTCAAAGCCGCCAAGATCCGGCGGCGCGTTTTGGTCAGCTTTTCATCCAGCGTGTCCAGCGTCACCGCCAGCAGCGGGATCAGCAGCGGCTCCAAATACCGCGTATGCTGCCGCGGCGACGGCGAGCCTAAATCCTCGCGCACCGTGATGGACCACGCAATGACCGCCACGCCAATGCCAAGGGACAGCAGCAAAAAGAGCGGCAGCTGGGTGCGGCGGGCATCGCTGCCCCTGCGCGGATGGTGCAGCCCGCAGAGCGGCAGCAGCACCGGGAACACCCAGAACGCCAGCACAGCAAACAACGCGTCGCACACCAGCGCAAACGGCAGAAAGCGCCACTGCTCCGCCGTCAGCCAGCCGGTCTGGTTGTAGGAGTTGCCCAGCCCGCGGAACAGCGTCGCCTTGGCCAGCAGAAAGCAGACCAGAAAGCTGCCCAGCAGCGCGGCATTGCAGGCCAGCTCCGCCCGCCACGACGCCTTGTCATGCCACCAGACCCACGCGCGCACAAGCACCCAGGCGATCAGATAATAGAGCGCGACCTCCTTGTTCAGATACAGCAGGTAGCAGAACGCCCCCGCCGCCGCGCACCAGCCCACGCGGGCCTTCGGCTCTGCCTGCATCGCCCGCAGGAAAAAATACACCTGCCACAGCGACAGCGGCAGAAACACCGTCTCACTCATAAACGTACTCGCAGCGGACATCGTGGGCAGCACCGCCGTAACGCCGACGAGAAACGCCGTGCGGCGGCGGTTCATGCCCATGGCCCGTGCCAGCGCATAGGCCGGGAACACCGCGCTTGCCATATATACAGCGTTCAGCCAGCCGATGGCCGTGATCTGCGCGGCGGTGGTTTTCAGCAGCAGCGCCGGCAGGATGCAGAGCGGGTATAGAATCTTCTGGTAGTCGCTGGGCATATTGCGCACCCGCAGTCCGCGCCCCTGCAAAAGGCTGCGCGCCACATCCAGATACCGCAGCTCGTCGCTGTAGACGGCCAGTTCCCGCGGGTAGCTGCTCAGCATCCCGTACACAACGGCGCACACCGCAAACAGCATCACGACCCACAGCCAGCCGTTTCTTTTTTTAGAAAGCATACACGCCCCCTTTTCTCTAAAAAGCCTTCCCCGAGGGGCTGCGCTCGCAAGCGCGTGTCGGAGCGCAACCGCCGAAAGCGGCTTTTAGCGCGTAGACTGAAGGTGGCGCGAAGCGCCGGATGAGGGCCGGCCTTCCGCCATTACCAGTGCAAGGGTCGCCCCCTTCACTCTGCCCTCATCAGTCGCCTGCGGCGACAGCTTCCCCCTCGGGGGGAAGCCCAGACCGTCAAAAAATTGCATTCCTGCCTTATTGCGTATGTAGGGGCGACCATTGGTCGCCCGCCAACTTACCGCAGCAACGCATTTTCCGGGACAGTTTCTTGCAAGGCAAACGGGCACGGGCGAGCAATGCTCGCCCCTACAAGAGTTTTTCGACAGTCTGAGCTTCCCCCTCGGGGGGAAGCCTTTTTTCCTCACTTCAGCTCAATATAATACACCGGGCACCGTTCCCCGTCGGTCACAAGCTCGATTTTTTCCACGTCCAGCGTATCCTCGGCCAGGGCACGCAGCTCGTCGGCGTCGTAAATGTAGCCGTACAGCAAAAATCCGTCGTGCAGGTCCCGGCTCTCCACCGCCGCGCGCAGGCTGGCGGCATCGTCCTCGCCGCTTGCCTGGTCAACGGCCTCGCGCTTGGCGAACTCCTCCAAGAACAGGTCGGGCGCGACCTCATACCCCGCCTTGTTCAGCACAACGGCGGGCAGCCTCTCGGTGTCGGCCAGCGCAGCCTTGCGCGGGGCGGCGTCCTCATACAGGTAGGCGTTGGGGTCGGTCCGGTGCGCCGCAAGGATCGGCACCAGTGCCAGCAGCAGCAGGGTCTCGTGCTGCGGGGCCAGCCTGGCCAGCACCACAGCCACAGCCAGCACCACAGCGGCGTAGATCACCACATAGTAGCGGTCCGCCTCAAACGGCGCGGCCTTATCGATCAGCGCCACGTACCCCGCCGACGCCAGCAGCAGCCCGGCGGCAAACAGGCCCTTGCCGCGCAGACGGCAGCCGCGCCGCCACAGCACCACCGCCGCGGCAGCCACAACCACGGCCCACAGCCAGAGCCCGCCGAACTGGGCCGCCAGCAGCTGCACCACCGTGCCGATGCTCCTGCCCCACTCCGCCAGCGCGGACAGGTCAAAGACGCTCGCAAACGCCTCTTTTCCGCGGGAGCCGGAGAAGATATGGGCCTTCATCGTGGGGAAGGCCGCATACGCCGCAGCCAGCGCGGCAAACTCGGCGATCACATAGCCGCCCGCCGTCTTGAACCGCCGCGCAGCCAACAGCCAGACGCCGAACAGCCCGCAGACGAAAAAGCAGAACACCAAAAAGAAATACTGCGTCAGCGCCCCGGCCATTGTGACCGCAAACAGACCCGGCCAGACCGCCCGCGGCGGCTTTTGCCCCGCCTGCAGCGCCTGCCACAAAACCACATGGCAGTACAAAAGCACGATGCCCTCCAGCATCATCAGGCTGTACATCCGGGTGAACACCGCCATGCCCTGCACGCCGACGCAGAGCAGCCAGCAGGCCGCCGCCGTCCACGCGGGCCAGAACTGCCCGATCAGCCGCTTCGCCGTGCAGTACAGCACCGCCGCGCCCGCCAGGATGCAGACAAAGTTCGGCAGCAGCCCCACCCACGGCAGACCCAGCTGCGGGAACAGCGACTCCGCCGTATAGATCAGGCAATAGTAGAGCGGCGGGTGGACATCGATCTTCTGGTTGTTCCACGGGATGGTATAGTCAAACAGGCGGCCCGGCGTCAGGGCAGCGCTGTAAAAGCTGCCGTCGTGCCAGCTGTCCATATAGCCGTCCTCCAGCGCGTAGAACCCGCCGGGATAGTTTGCCAGCTCATAGGTGTACAGCTCGTCCACATGGTAGCCCTGCTTGTGCGCCGCGTAGTAGAGCATCAGCGCCAGCCCCACGGCCAGCAGCGCCGCCACCGCCAGCATGCGCTTGGTTTTTGTGTTTTTCATGATTCCCGCTTTCCGTATCTGCCTGACCGTAGGGGCGCATTCTATATGCGCCCGCGCACCTCGCGCCGCCGCAAACCTCCCGGGCGGATATGGAATCCGCCCCTACGGGAATGCGCGCCCGTTCGTTTACACACCTGCATACCAAAAAGGCCTGCCTCAAAAGGCAGGCCCTTCGTTTGTTTTACTCCTGTGCGTTTTCTTCCTTGTCACGCACAAAACGCCACAGCTCACCGATGGTGAAATCCTCGCTCAGCTCACTCTCGTCGATCTCCTCGCCGATTGCCTCGCCCAGTGCCCACGCCAGCTCGATCATATCCTCATGGTCGGCGCCCAGGTCAGCCAGCGCTGTGCCGCGGCTCAAATCGCCCGTGTCGCAGCTGAACTGCTCTGCCAGCAGATCCTGCAATTCTTCAAAGGTCATTCCGTTTTCCCCCTCTCACTGGGAAGTTTTGTGTTCTTATCATACAAGCCCACAGCGGTTCCGTCAAGGGGCAAACCAGCAACAACCGCACAAATTTATTGCGCCTGATTTGTGGAATCTGCCGAAGGCCCCGCCGGTAACTGCGGCTGTGCGTTCAAAATGCGCATAAACTCCTCGCCGGAGATCGTCTCTTTTTCGTACAGATACTGGGCAATTTCGTCCAGCTTGCGCTTGTTGTCGGCCAGCAGCTTGTAGGCCTTCTTGTGCTCGGCCTGCACGATCTCCACGACCTTGGCATCGACCTGAGCCGCCGTCTGCTCGCTGCAGGCCAGGCTCGCGTCGCCGCCCAGGTAGGCGTTGTTCACAGTCTCCAGCGCGACCATGTCGAAATCCTCGGTCATGCCGTAGCGGGTGACCAGTGCGCGGGCCAGCTTGGTGGCCTGCTCAATATCGTTCGACGCGCCCGTCGTGATGGAGTGGAAGATCAGCTCCTCCGCCGCACGTCCGCCGGTCAGCGTCGCGATCTTGTTCAGGATCTCCTCCTTCGTCATCAGCGTGTGGTCGCCGTCCTCCACCTGCATGGTGAAGCCCAGCGCACCGGACGTGCGCGGCACAATGGTAATTTTCTGCACGGGGGCGCTGTTCGTCTGCAAGGCCGCCACCAGCGCGTGGCCGACCTCATGGTAGGAGACGATGCACTTTTCCTTATTGTTGAGGATCTTGTTCTTCTTCTGCGCACCGGCCAGGATCGTGTCCACGGCCTCCTGCAGGTCGAACTGGGTCACGGCCTTGCGGCGATGGCGCACAGCGCAGAGCGCGGCCTCGTTCACGATGTTAGCCAGCTCGGCGCCGGACGCACCGGGCGTCATGCGGGCCACAACACCAAAGTCACAGTCGGGGCCGAGCTTGACTTTCTTAGCGTGCAGGCGCAGGATGCTCTCGCGGCCCTTCAGATCGGGCAGCTCGACGGGCACGCGGCGGTCAAAACGGCCCGGGCGGGTCAGCGCAGGGTCCAGGGATTCCGGGCGGTTCGTCGCCGCCAGGATGACGACGCCCTTTGTGGCGTCAAAGCCGTCCATCTCGGTCAGCAGCTGGTTCAGCGTCTGCTCGCGCTCGTCGTTGCCGCCAAGGTTGGAGCCGCCGTCACGCTTCTTGCCGATCGTATCGATCTCATCAATAAAGACGATGCAGGGCGCTTTTTCACCTGCCTGCTTGAACAGGTCGCGCACCTTGGACGCGCCCATGCCGACGAACATCTCCACAAACTCACTGCCGGCGATGGAGAAGAACGGCACACCGGCCTCACCGGCCACGGCGCGGGCCAGCAGCGTTTTGCCGGTGCCCGGAGGGCCGACGAGCAGCACGCCCTTGGGCATCTTCGCGCCGATCTCCTCATACTTTTTGGGGTTGTGCAGGAAGTCTACAATTTCCTGCAGGCTCTCCTTGGCCTCGTCCTCGCCCGCTACATCGTTGAATTTGATGCCGGTCTCATCGTCCACTACGTACTGCTTCGCGCCGGACTTGCCGCCGAACAGCATGGCGTTGCCGCCGGCGCCGCCCATCTCCTGCATCTTTTTGGACGCCCAGCGGTTGACGAACCAGAACAGGATGATCATCGGCAGGAACGAGATCAGCAGGTTCAGCAGCGAATCCCAGATCGTGGGCGACTGATAAACCGTGCCGAACTCCACCCCCGCATCCTCCAGCCGGGTGACGAGGTTGTTGTCCTGCGCAATGGCGTTGGTTTTGTAGGAATTGTCGTTCTTGTCCACAAAGTAGATCTGCTGATCTTCGATCTGGACGGTGGCCAGCTCCTTGCTCTCCAGCATTTGCAGGAAGGTGCTGTAGTTCACGCTTTTCACGCTCGCCTGCATCAAAGCCGGGAACAGGAAAACATTGCTTAAAATGACGATGGCCAGAATGACCGCGTAGCCGATCCAAAGCTTCTTTTTGGGGTCCTTCGGCGGCTGTGTCGTCTCTTTCATAGGGAATGCCTCCTCCTTATCTTTTGTAACTATTATAGCATGCTCCCAAAAAATGAACAACGTGTGAAACAACTTTGAACGAACCGCAAAAAATCCCGCCGCGGCGGGCTTTCTCCACATTTTGCACAGGTTTTCGACATCTTTCCACTGTGGAAATGTGGAAAACCATGTTGAAACTGTGGAAAACCCCGTGCAAACCCGCAAAATAGCACGATAGACAGGGTTTGTTGAAATGTGGAAAACCGGAGACACCCCCTCCCCTTGCAGGGGAGCCGGCCGAGCGAAGCGATGGCCTGAGTGGCTTTTCCCGTTCGCCCCAGTCACCAACTTTTTCGTCTTTTTTTAAACAAAAGTCAAGATTCCGTCCAAATTTTCCTGCATTTTGTAACAACTCGGAAACATTTGTCGTTATAATAGACAATACGCCTTTTCAAAAAACATCCTTCCGGAAGGAGGCCCCGCTATGAATCCCATCATAAACCGCAAACAGGATATTCTGTATAAAGACCTTGCCGTTGACCTTACCGCCCACCGCGTATCCCGCGCCGGGCATGAGCTGCTGCTGACCCCGCGGGAGTTCGCCCTGCTGGCTGTGCTCGTGACCAACTGCGACACAGCTTTAAGCCGCAGCCAGCTGCTCGAGGCTGCCTGGGGCTACGCCTTTATCGGCGAGAGCCGCACCGTGGACGTACATATCAACCGCCTGCGCCGCAAGCTCGGCCTGCAAAACGACATCCAGACCGTCTACAAGGTCGGCTACCGCCTGAGCAGCGCCAACTGAAACCGCAAAGCGCCCTGCACTTTTTTACCGTGCAGGGCGCTTTTCTTCCTTTTCAAAAAGTTCCATATTCCCCGCCCGGCGTGTAGATCGTCCCATCGGGGCCGATGACCACATTGTTCAGCGTGTCCAGGCCGCCGTAGACGTCCGGGTCCAGCGTGACACACAGAGCGAAATCGACCTCGTCCGGGGCATAGCGCACGACCCGCAGCACACCGGAGGTATGCTTATATTCGAGCCCGTTCTCCGTGGTGGTCTGCTCCCAGCTGCCGTCCAGCGTTGTGTCCAGCTGGGTCAAAAACGCCTGCACCTGCTCCTCCGGTGTACTCTCTGCCGCGGGCAGTCGGTTGTCAAGGACGCTGACCTGCAAAAACGCGCCGTTGCCGGGCAGATACATCAGCCCGATGCTCGTCTCATCGTCGATACTGTACATCTCGCCGCTTTCCGTCACCTTGTAGGCCTTCACCGTGTACATCTGGAAGCTCACAGTCTGGATATTGCCCGTGTAGCTGCACCCGTAGCACTGGACCTGCACGCTGCCGTTTTCCGGCTGCACCGGCCCGGCGTGGGCCTCGCCCTCGGCCACGCGGTCCAGCAGGTAGTCAAGCTGCTCCCGGCTGAGAAGGCCCCGCGTGGCGGCCTGCTTCAGCTTGCCGCGCAGTACGGTAAAGACATTGTCGGACCAATAGCTGTCCGCCCGATTGATGCCGCCCTGCACGCCGTAACGGTAGAGCGCCCCGGCCACGGGGTCCAGGCGTATCTCGTCGCTCATCACGCCGGGCAGGGCGGGCCGCGGCTGGGCCGCACGGCAGCGCACCGTCTGCCCGTACACGGCCAGCGGCGGCAGTGCCAGCAGAGCCAGGCTCACCGCGGCAATTTTTAAAAATTTATTGTTGCTGCGCTGCTTCTTCATGCTCTGCCTCCTTCTGCAATAAAATCGTCACTGTCGTGCCCTCGCCCACACGGCTTGCAAAGGTCATCTGCGTGCCGAATGCCTCTGCAATTTGTGCGCAGAGCGCCAGCCCCACGCCGCTGCCGCCGTTGGCCCGGGCGCGGGCCTTGTCCACGCGGTAGAACGGCTCGGTCAGGTGGGGCAGCGCCTCCGCCGGGATACCGCAGCCCGTGTCCTGCACGGTCAGCCGCCAGCATTCGCCCGCGTCGGTGCAGCGCAGGTGGACCGCGCCGTCCTGCGGCCCGGCGTGCCATGCATTCAGCGCCAGATTGCGCACAAGGTCCGCCAGCAGCACCCGGTCCGCCAGCACAACGGCCTCCGCGGGCGCGTCGCAGTCCAGCACCACATCCGGCAGACTGCGCACGGCATCGGCAAAGGCCGCGGCCACCCGCACGGGGCGCAGCACCACGCCGTCCGCCTGCAAGCCGTTCAGCGCCAAAAGCTGCTGGCTCAAACTCTCCAGCCGTGCGGACTCATGGTAGAGGGCCTCCGCCGCCGTGCGCCGTCGTTCCGCATCCAGCGTGCCGCCGCGCAGCAGGTCGGCGTAGCCGATCAGGCTGGTCAGCGGCGTTTTCAGCTCGTGGGTCAGGTCGGCCACAAAGCGGCTCTGGCGGGCGTTCAGCTCCTGTAGACGCTCATAGTGGTACGCCGCGACCAGCGCCGCCAGCGTGATGACCGCCTGCACGGCCAGCCAGCTGTACAAAAGCCGGTTCCTCGCGGCGAACGCCTCGGACGCATCCGCCGCCGTGACGACGGCCACAGGGTAGGAGTAGGGCGTGTTCAACACCCCGCCCAGCAGCAGCGTCTCCCCGCGCAGCAGGATGCCGTCCGTGGCCGCGGCGGCCTGCTGCACATCGGCGGCGGCCACGCTCTCCGGCAGGGCGCTGTAGGCGACGTCGCCCTCCCGCATCAGCGCAAACGCGGCAGTGCTGCTGCCCAGGATCAGCCACTGGCCGCGGGTGTACGCCTGCCCTACCCGGGCGCAGACCGAGTCGGCCCTGCTGTTCAGATAGCCCGCGCCGCGCCGGGTATCGTACTCGGCGGCAAAGGCGTCCTCCAGCCCACAGACATTGCGCTGGTGCTGCAAAACCGCCTGTTCCTCCAGCGCGTCCAGCCGTTCCCGGAACGTCCTGCACGCCAGCCCGCCGCCCGCCAGCGCCATTGCCAGCGAGAGTGCAAGGACAGCCGTGTACATGGATGTACGCTTCATAAAGTCACCTCCTGCGGTTTCCCGGTTGTATGATTCATTTTGATTTACCGCCATGTAGGGGCCGGACATGTCCGGCCCGGCAGCCTTCCGCCATGACCCATTCACGGTCTGCCGTCTTGCAGCCCGCGGGCCGGGCATGCCCGGCCCCTACCGTTCTGCCAGCAGCTTATACCCCACCTTCGGCACGGTCACGATCTTGTCCGCCCAGTCCAGCTTTTTGCGCAGCCGGTGGATGTGCAGATCCAGCGCCCGCGGGTTCGGTTCCGCGTCGAGGCCCCAGACCCGCTCATACAAAATATCACGGTAGAGCGCCTGTCCCCGCGCCCGCACCAGAACCAACAGCAGCGTAAACTCCCGCGGGGTCAGCTCCACCGCGCGCCCGTTTTGGGTCACGGTGCGGTTGTCCGGGTCTACCTCGGCATCGAACACCCGCAGCGTCGCCGCCCGCCGCCCGGTGTGGCGCAGAAGTCCCTCGACCCGGGCCAGCAGCTCCGCCGGGGCAAACGGCTTGACGATGTAGTCATACGCGCCCAGCTTCAACCCGCGCACCCGGTCCGCCACGGCGTTTTTCGCCGTCAGAAAGATGACCGGCGTGCCGGTTGGCGCAATGTAGTCCATCAGTGCAAAGCCGTCCACGCCCGGCAGCATGACGTCCAGCAGCACCAGATCAAACTGCTGCTTTTCCAGCAGGTCGGCGGCCTGCTCGCCGTCGCAGGCCAGCACAAGCGGCTGCCCCAGCGGCTCCAGCGTCATCTCAATGAGCCTGGCAATATGCGGCTCATCATCCACGATCAAAATCGGAAGCATCGCGTTTTCCCCCTTTCGTTGAAGCCAGTATAGCACGGCAGGGTTTCTGAAAGTTTTCCGCTGCACAAAAAGTAGGGGCCGGGCATGCCCGGCCCGCAGCTTTCCCATCAGCTCCATCTCATGGGTAAGCTGCGGGTGAGGCCTGCCTCGCCCCTACCCTTCGTTTTATTCCTCCAAAAACTCCCGTATCTCCTTCTCCACGGCCCTGACTTCCTCCTCAAACGCCCGGGCGCTCACGCGCAGCGCGCCGTGCCCCATGACGATGATCTGCTCCGCGCCGTCGCTGCTGACAACGCGGGTGCGGTGTTCCTTCGCCAGCTCGTGGGTCGCGCGCTCAATGTACATATCCGCCGTCTCGGCCTCGCGGGTGTAGACAACATACAAATTGTGGTACCGCTCCACCTCCCGCGCGCCGCCGCGCACCTTGTAGGCGTCAAAAACCAGGATCGGCACACAGCGGCGGTAGCCCGCGTAGTTGCACAGAATATCCATCAGCCTGCGCCGCGCGGCGTCCAGATTGCCGTCGGCCAGCTTCCTTAAATCATCCCACGCAAAAATGACGTTGTAGCCGTCCACCAGCAGGTAGTCCGGCCCGGCGGGCACGGGCTTTGCGGGCACGGACACCGCCGCGGGGGCCGTGTGCAGGGCCGCGCGGGCCGCCTTTTTCGCGTCGCCCGTCTCGCCGCGGCGCTTTATTTTTCCGTAGGTTCGTTCAAAAATCGCTAACAGTTCTTTGTCCTGCTCCAGCGTGCCGCGGTAGGCGTCGGCACGGCGGCGGCGCGCGTTGGCATCGTCCTCAGCGTCGGCTTCTTCTGTCGCCGTCTCGCCGTTCAGCCGCCGTTCCAGCCCGGTGGACAGATGTGCCCGGGCGGGCACCTCGTCCCATTTGACCAGATACCCGGCCCCGTGGGCGCAGAACACCGAATCCGCCTGGTTTTCCACATCCGCGTCGGGGTCATACCCCGCGGCGGAGACGATCTCGTCGGCGTTATGGCAGGCATCGTACCCGGCAGGCAGCACAGCCCAGCGGCCCAGCCCGTGGGTGTAGGCCGCGACCTCCCGCGCATAGCCCCGCGCCGTCGCCACAGGCAGACGGCCCGTCAGCCGCACCGTACCGCCTGACGTCTCCGGTGCCTCAAAGCTGCCGCACATCCTCTGCACATCAGCCATGGCGCGGCCCAGCGCGTCGGCGGGCAGCTCCAACGTAAAATCATACCACGCCTCCAACAACTGCACGCCGTCCTTCGCCTCGGCCATCCGCAGGCCCTGCCGCACGGCGCGGTAGGTCGCCTGGCGGAAGTCCCCGCCTTCGGTATGCTTCTGGTGGGCACGGCCCGCCGCCAGCGTGATCTTCACATCGGTCAGCGGCGCACCGATCAGCACGCCCGGGTGGGTGCGCTCGGCCAGATGCGTTAAGATCAGCCGCTGCCAGTTTTCGGCCAGCGTGTCGGGCGGGCAGTCCGCCGCCAGCTGCACACCGCTGCCCCGCTCCCCCGGCTCCAGCAGCAGATGTACCTCGGCATAGTGGCGCAGCGGCTCATAGTGGCCGATGCCCTCCACCGCCCTTGTCAGCGTCTCTTTATACAAAATGCCGCCCTCGCTGAACGCCACGGTCAGCCCGAACCGCTCCTGCAAGATCGTCTGCAAAATTTCCAGCTGCACCTCGCCCATCAGCTGGACGTGTACCTCGCCCAGGTCATCCCGCCAGTTGACGTGCAGCTGCGGGTCCTCGCCTTCCAGCGTTTGCAGCGCCTTTAATAAGGTATGGGGGTCGGCGTCACAGTCCACGCGGTAGTTGAGCACCGGCTCCAAAAGCGGCGTCTCGGCGTCGGATTCCGCGCCAAGTCCCTGCCCGGGCCGCGTACTGACCGGCCCCGCTGCGGCCACGACCATGCCGGGCAGCGCCTCGCTGACCAGCCGGAATTTGCCGCCGTTGTACAGCCGCAGCGCGTCGGCCTTCTCGTCGCCGGGCAGCACATCTTTTACATGCAGCACGCCGCCCGTGACCTTCAGCCAGGTCAGCCGCGTGCCCGCATCCTCACTGATTTTGAACACACGCGCGCCGAATTCCGGCCACCGGGGCGGGGTGCGGGTCAGCGTCTGCAGGCCGCGCAGCAGCCCGTCCAGCCCGTCCAGCCGCAGCGCCGCGCCGAAAAACACCGGGAACACCTGCCGCCGCGCAATAGCGGTCTGTATCGTTTCCGCCGCTGCTGCGCCGGTCTCAAGCACCTCGTTCATCAGCGGCTCGCTGCACAGAGCCAGCGCCTCCGGGTCGGGCGCGGCGGAAAAATCCACGCACCCGTCCCCGAACCGCCCGCGCAGCTCCCGCAGGCGCACGGCGGCGTCCGCGCCGGGCAGGTCCATCTTGTTGACAAATACAAACGTAGGTACGCGGTAACGTGCCAGCAGCTTCCACAATGTCTCGGTGTGGGCCTGCACGCCGTCGGTGCCGGAGACGACCAGCACCGCGTAATCCAACACCTGCAAAGCGCGCTCGGCCTCGGCGGAAAAGTCCACGTGGCCGGGCGTATCCAGCAGCGTCAGCTCGGTCTCGTCGACGCCGTCCGCGGCGGGCAGCGTCAGCACGGCCTGCTTGGCAAAGATCGTGATGCCCCGCGCCCGCTCCTGGCTGTCGGTGTCAAGAAAGGCGTCCCTGTGGTCCACGCGCCCCAGCTTGCGCAGCACCCCCGCGCGGTAAAGCAGCCCTTCGGCCAATGTAGTTTTGCCGCTGTCCACATGTGCCAGCAGCCCGACGACCAGACGTTTCATACCCGTTCCCCTTAGCTTTCAAAAATCATGCCCCTATTGTACAATTTTTCTTGCCATTTGGCAAACGCTGTGCTATACTTATCCCAAATCCACCGAGGAAGGAGAGCACCCCCTTATGCGTTGGCAGTTTGGTGTTGTGTTCCAGAAAAAAGGAAACCCCTGACGTACTGACGCTGTAAGTGTGCCCTTTTTTACCTCGGTAACGCTGTAAGTGTGCAGTTTTTGCGCCCTGTGGCTTTGCCGCGGGGCGCTTTTTGCTGCCTTTTTACATAAATTTAAGGGCACGTTTTCGTATACTATCACGAAAGGGTGTTCCCCATGAATTTACAAAAACAGCTTCGCTGCGTGTATCTGCACGCATTTACCTCTACCCTGCACTTCACCGACGCCGTCTGGGTTGCGCTGCTGGCGGCCCGCGGCTTTACGCTGGCGCAAATCGGCCTGGCCGAGGGCGTTTTCCACGGCGTCAGCCTGCTGTGTGAGGTCCCCAGCGGCATGGCCGCCGATTTGCTGGGGCGGCGGCGCACGCTGATCTTCGGCGGGGCGCTGGGCGTTGTCTCCGCCGCCACCATGGCGTTTGCGCCCAGTCTCGCGTTCATCTGCGCGGGCATGGGGCTGAAAGCGCTGGGCTACAACCTGCTCTCCGGCACCACGGAAGCCCTGACCTACGACAGCCTGAAAACCGCCGGACGGGAGCGCGACTACATTAAAGTTGACGCCAAAGCGTCAATCTTCATGAAGCTTGCCTCCGCCCTCGGCGCACTGGCCAGCCTGCTGGCCGGGGTGCTGACCTCGGCGGGCTACTACCTTGCGGACGCCGCGGTCAGCGCCGTCTCCGCCTTGGCCGCGGCCAACCTGACCGAACCTGTCGTCACCGACGAACAGGCCGCCCGCGAGAAGCACATCTTGCAAGAATTGCCCGCCCGGCTGCGTGTGCACATTTTGGACAGTCTCGACTGCCTGTGCAGCAGCACACCGGCGCGGCGCATTATCATGGCCGACGCGGTCATCTCACTGCCGTCCTACCTGACCTCGATGTTCGTCCAGCAGCGGCTGACCCAGCAGGGCTGGGCCATGGAATGGCTGTTCCTGCCGGGTCTGCTGGCTGGGGCCGCGGGCATGGCGGGCGCATCGCTGGGCCGCCGCCTGCACCCCAAACGGCTGCGCGCGCTCTATTTCGGCTGTGCGCTGCTCGTCGGCACAGGCACGCTTCTGGCGGGCGCGGCCCCGGCTCTGCTCTGCGCCGCTGGGCCGGTACTCGTACAGGGGGCACTCTCCGTCTGGTTCCTGCACAGTATGCAGCGGCTCAACGACGCGATCCCCAGCGACCGCCGCGCAACGCTCATCAGCGTGGACAGCATGGCCTACAGTCTGCTGATGATCCCCGCCAGCCCGCTTGTGGGCCTTATGGGCGACCTGACCGGCCAGGCGGGCACAGGACTCTGTGTACTGTGCGCACTTGTCGTCGTCAGCGGCCTTGCGGCAGCGGGCAAAACGCGCTATAATGGGCGCGGAGCATAATTACCCGATTTTTGTAGGGGCCGATGCCCGCATCGGCTCGCAGCACAGGAGGCAAAATCCAGATGACATATAAAGAAGTTTTACAGGCTGCCCAGGGTCAGATGGGCCCCTGCCGCGCCTGCCCGGTCTGCAACGGCCGCGCCTGCGGCGGCACGATCCCCGGCCCCGGTGCCAAGGGCAGCGGCACGGTAGCCGTCCGCAACTTTGACGCCTGGCGCAATGTACGGCTGAACATGGATACCATCCATGAAAATTTTGAGCCGGACACATCCCTGACGCTGTTTGGCCGTAGCTTCAAATATCCGTTCTTTGCCGGGCCTGTCGGCGCCATGACGCTGCACTACGGCGATAAGTACAACGATCTGGACTACAACAATATCCTTGTCCCCGCCTGCGCGGCGGCCGGCATTGCTGCCTTCACCGGCGACGGCACGAACCACAAGGTCATGGAGGGCGCGGCTGCTGCCATCACGGCCTGCGGCGGCGCGGGCATCCCCACCGTCAAGCCGTGGGACAACGCCACGGTGGCCCGGAAAATAGCGCTGGCGCGCAGCTCCGGCTGCTTTGCCATGGCCATGGACATCGACGCGGCGGGCCTGCCGTTTTTACAGCACCTTGACCCGCCCGCGGGCAGCAAGACCGTGGAGCAGTTAAAAGAAATTGCCCTGGCCGCGGGCGTGCCGTTTATCTTAAAGGGCATCATGACCGTCAAAGGCGCGGAAAAGGCCATCGAGGCCGGTGCCGCGGGCATTGTTGTCTCGAACCACGGCGGGCGCGTGCTGGACGACTGCCCCGCCACGCAGGAGGTGCTGGCCGACATCGTCGCCGCCGTGGATGGCCGCGCCAAAATTCTGGTGGACGGCGGCATCCGCACCGGCAGCGACGTGTTCAAGGCGCTGGCCCTCGGCGCAGACGCCGTGCTGATCGCGCGGCCCTTCGTCACCGCCGTCTACGGTGCCGGTGCCGACGGCGTCGCCGCCTACACAGCCCAGCTCGGCAATGAGCTGGCCGACACGATGCGCCTGTGCGGTGCGCCCACGCTGGACGCCATCACCCGCGATATGGTACGGGTCATCAAGTAAAAAACGCAATAAAAAATACCATGTTTCCCGGTTGCAAAAACCGTCGAAACATGGTATTCTTTTTATGCCGCTTTATGCGGCGGGCACTGCACATACGGCAGGCGGTTGGTCTCTACCCTCCGAAAGGAGGTGAGATCATGCGTTTTACATTCACGTTTTATGTTGGTCGCAAGACTATTACATTGAGCATCGTTGTAAAAAGCAAGAACCGCCACTCGGCCAAGTGACGGTTCTTAGGTGATAAATAAGAACTTTCATTGGAAAGAGACCAACCGCTTGTCGCAGTGCCTTTTTCTATACTTATTATAACGCTGTGCAGTCCCTTTGTCAAGCCGCAGCCTGCCGCCTCTCCCCTGCATAAATATTCTTTTTTCCGCAAAAATCTCCCAAACCTCTTGCATAACCCGCGGTTTTGCATTACTATTAAAGCATACCGCCGCTTTAAACCGGCAGTGTGAGGGATCTGTGCAAAGTATAGGAGGAAGTATCATGAAAAAATTCATCAGCACCGTTCTGGCACTCGGCATGGCCGCGAGCCTGGCCGCCTGCGGCGGCAGCGCATCCACGGCAGCTTCTACGGAAAGCACCGCAGCTTCCGCCGCTGAAGCCACTGCAGACAGCGACCTTGCCTACATCAAAAGCAAGGGCAAAATGACCATCGGCTACACCGTCTATGAGCCGATGAACTACACTGACGCCGACGGCAATTTCACCGGCTTTGACACCGAGCTTGCCACTGCCGTCTGCGCCAAGCTGGGCGTGGAGCCCGACTTTGTTGAGATCAACTGGGACACCAAAATTGTCGAGCTGGACGCCAAGAGCATCGACTGCATCTGGAACGGCATGACCCTGACCGATGACATCATGGCCAACACCGCCTGCACGAAGGCCTATGCCAAGAACGCGCAGGTCGTCGTCATGAAGGCCGATGCCGATTACAGCTCCACCGCCGACCTTGTCGGCAAGACCATCGTGGCCGAGGCCGGTTCCGCCGGTGAGAGCGCCATCAGCGAGGACGAGAGCCTCTCCCAGGCCGACTACGTCAGCAAGTCCGTCCAGACTGACTGCCTGATGGAGGTCGCCGCCGGTACGGCTGACGCCGCCGTGCTGGATCTGACACTGGCCACCGCCATGATCGGCGAGGGCACCGACTACGCAAACCTCGCCATCAAGGACGAACTGAACGCCGAGGAGTACGGCGTCGCCTTCCGCAAGGGCAGCGATGCCGCCGACGCCGTGAACGCCGCCTTTGACGAGCTGAAGGCCGACGACACGATGCAGACCCTGGCCGACAAGTACAGCCTGGTGCTGGCCGACTGATGGGCGAGGCAGCAGTCATCTGGGGCCGCCTGACCGAGGCGTTCTGGCTCAACTGCCAGCTGTTCGGTCTGACTCTATTGTTCGCACTGCCGCTGGGGCTGGTGGTGTCGTTCGGCTCCATGAGCAGGCTTGCCCCGCTGCGCGGCGTCGTCAAAACGTTTGTCTGGGTCATCCGCGGCACGCCGCTGATGCTGCAGATCCTGGTCATCTACTTAGGACCCGGCCTGCTGGGCTTCACCAGCCCGTGGCCGTCCGGCGGCAGCGGGCGTCTGGTCGCCGCCGTCGTGGCGTTCGCCATCAACTACGCCTGCTATTTCTCGGAAATTTACCGCGGCGGCATCGAGGCGGTGCCCAGGGGCCAGACCGAGGCCGGGCAGGTGCTGGGCATGACAAAGACCCAGATTTTCTTCCGCGTCACGCTCCTGCAGGTCATCAAGCGCATCCTGCCGCCCATGGGCAATGAGATCATCACGCTGGTCAAGGATACCTCGCTGGCGAACGTCATTGCCAACAAGGACATCATCATGATGGCGAAAGAGTACAGCGCCAAGGGCCTGATCTGGCCGCTGTTCTCCACAGCGGTGTTCTTCCTCGTGTTCGTCGGTGCGCTGACGCTGCTGTTCGGCTGGCTGGAAAAGCGGCTGGACTATTTCAAGTAAGGGGGCGCAGCTATGGCATTGTTGGAAGTAAACGGCATCGGCAAGAGCTTTGGTGCCACAAAGGTGCTGCGCGACATTTCGTTTGATCTGGCCGAGGGCGAGGCTCTCGCCATCATCGGCTCGTCCGGCTCCGGCAAAACAACGCTGCTGCGCTGTCTGAACTTTCTGGAGACCGCCGACACCGGCAGCATTACGGTAGCGGGTGAAACGCTGTGGAGCGCCGCCGACACCAAAACGCAGAGCGAAGAAGCCATCCGCAAAAAGCGGCTGCACTTCGGCCTTGTGTTCCAGAGCTTCAACCTGTTTCCCCAGTACACGGCGCTGCAGAACGTCATGCTGGCGGGCCAGCTCCTGGCGAAGGAGCGCCCCGACTACAAGCAGAACCGGCGGCAGATTCTGGCCGACATTGAAACGCAGGCAAAGGCCCTGCTGGCGCAGATGGGGCTTTCTGACCGGGAGAACCACTACCCGCACCAGCTTTCCGGCGGGCAGCAGCAGCGCGTGGCGATTGCCCGCGCACTGGCGCTGCACCCGGACATCCTCTGCTTTGATGAGCCGACCTCGGCCCTTGACCCCGAGCTGACCAGCGAGGTGCTGCGCGTCCTGCGCGAGCTGGCCGAGCACAAGACGACGATGATCATCGTCACGCACGAGATGAAGTTTGCCCGCGACGCTGCGGACCGCATCCTCTTCATGGACGGCGGTGTCGTCGTCGAGCAGGGCGACGCCAAGGAGCTCATCGACCACCCCAAAGAGGAACGCACCCGGCAGTTTTTGGCAAGCTACGGGAAATAACCGAAACCGGCAGACCGTTCGATTCAACGGCCTGCCGGTTATCTTTTTCTGTAGGGAGGGGTCTTGACCCCTCCGCGGCGCTTTGCGATCGGCACTCACGGCCCGGAACGGTCAAGACCGTTCCCTACAAATCCGCGTTTCCCATTTGCGATTTCCCCTCACGGAGCCTCCGTAGGGGCGCATTCTATATGCGCCCGCGCCGTCCGCGGCGGCGGAAACATCCCCGGGCGGACAGGAAATCCGCCCCTGCAAAGCATTTTTTCGCGTCAATGCGCTATTACCGCACCGCAATGCACTCGATCTCGACGAGCGCTCCCTTCGGCAGCGCGGCGATCTGCACGCAGCTGCGCGCGGGGAAGCCGCCGTGGAAGTAGGTGCCGTAAATTTCATTCACGGTGCCGAAATCCCCCAGATCCTGCACAAATACTGTCGTCTTGACGACATTGTCCAGCGTCAGACCGGCCTCCTGCAGCACAGCCTGCAGATTCTTGAGCGCCTGGTGCGTCTGGGCCTGCACGCCCTCGGCCAATGCACCGGTGGCGGGGTCCAGGCCGAGCTGGCCGCTGCAATAGACGGTGTCACCGGTGTCAACGGCCTGGGCATAGGGGCCCAGTGCGGCGGGTGCGTTCGTGGTAGCAATACGCTTCATAATACTAAACACTCCTCTATATTATTTTTCAGGCTCGTCGGTCTCGGGCGGCCATACAAAGCCGCGCCGGGCCAGACAATCCTGCAAAAACTCCGTTGCCTGCTTCGTGTAGGCGTCGTTGTCGTGGTAGTAGCTCACGGCGTGTTCTGCGCCGTGTACCGTCAAAAATTTCTTGCCCTTCGCGCGGCAGGCTTCATAGTTGCGCTTCCCCATATCATAGGGTACAAAGCCGTCCGCGTCGCCGTGGACAAACAAGATCGGCACCTTGCTCTGCGCTGCGGCGGCCTCGCAGTCGGCGTCCTCGGGGTCAAAGTGGCCGAACAGGATCGCGCCCAGCCGTCCAACCGCATAGGTCAGCTCCAGCGGCATGCCGGGCAGATACTCCGGCAGGCACTTGCGGGTGATCTCCCGCGGGCTGGTGTAGCCGCAGTCCGCCACAATGCCGCAGACATTGTCCGGCAGGTTCAGCCCGGCGGCCAGCAGCACGGTGGCCGCACCCATCGAGACGCCCATCAAAAAGATCGGCACCTCGGGGCCGAAGCGGCTCCGCGCCCAGACTGTCCAGTCGCGGGCGTCATAGCGCTCCTTCACGCCCATCGTGATCGTATGGCCGCCGCTGTAGCCGTGGGCGCGCTGGTCGGGCAGCAGCACATTGTAGCCCAGCGCCGTACACAGCGTATAGCCGCCCAGGCCGTCCCGCTCCGCATAGCCGCGGTAACCGTGGAAGATGATTGCCAGCGGCGCACCGTCGGCGTGGTGGTAGTAGCGTGCGGCCAGCGGCGTACCGTCCTGCGCCGTGATGTGCACGGCCTTGAACATATCCCGCGCCAGCGCATCGGCGTCGGGGCCCATAGCCTTGCGGTAGCACTCCCGCGTGGGCATATCCGCCGGGGAGGGCACCTTCGTCGTCGGCTTCTGGTAAAAGGCAACGCGGTAGACGGCATACGCCGCGCCCAGCACCGCCGTGCCCGCCGCGGCCCCTGCCGCCAAAAGAGGATGCTTTTTCATAACGGTCACCTCGTTTTCACTTTCCCAGATTATAACAAATTTCCCGGCATATCGCAACGATGTACCAAAAAAGTTTACACTTGCCAGCGCAGCACTTTCGCGGTATAGTAATAGCATTCCATAAATGGAGGCCGCCCCCATGAGCGAACTGACCCAGACCCTGAAGATACTCGTCACCCGCTACCCCGGCACAATGGCCGAGCTGGCCCGCAAAGCGTCGATCGACCGCTCCACGCTGTACAAAATTGTAAGCGGTCAGCGCACCCCGCGGGAGTTCCAGCTGGAGCACCTGGCCGACGCGCTGGAATTGAGCGAGGAACAGAAATCCGCCCTGCTGCTGCAATACAAGCAGCGTGGCCGCGGCCCCGATCCCAGGCTGCGCGCCGAGCTGCACCACCTGCTGGAGGTCTCTTTCCGGGTGGAGGATTTCACCCACCGCGAGGGCCTTATCTCCAACGAAGCCGCCAGCCAGCTGCGCTGCAGCGAGCAGTACATAGAGGGCAGCCGCGCAGTCGCCGCCGCCGTGGCATCGCTGGTGGCCAACCACATTCTGTCCGGCGATACCCGCCCGCTGCTCCTCTCGCCGTTCACAAACCCCACGCTGGACCATGTGCTGGTGGAACGCTTTTCGGCAGCGGACGGCGCACCCGTCACACTGTCCCAGCTGCTGATTTATGCCGAGAACCGCGACATCCCCCGGGAATGGGTGTCCGGCGTGTCCGTCCTGACCCGCACACTGCCGTTCCTTTTCCTGCCCAAGCTGAATTACGAGGCCCGCGTCGTGCGCCACGTCATGACCGAGCCCAGCCCCGGCACGCTGATGCCTGTCTATCTGCTGCTGCCCAAGGCCGCCGTCATGATGGACATCCAGGGCCAGAAGGCCTACATCATCATGGACCGTCAGGCCGTCGATAATCTGCGCCTTGCGTTCAGCCGCAAATATCTCAACGCCGCATCGGTGCTGAAGCTGGCCACCGATGCCCACGACTTTTCGGAATCCATTGCGCTGTACAACGACCTCTTTTCGGAAAAGCGCCGCTGCTCCATGATCCGCTACCAGCCGCCGTTCACCCTGTTCGCCGACGAGAAAATGGCCCTGCAGTTTGTCCGGCCCGGCGCCGTGCTGCAGTCCCTGCCCGCCCTGCTCGAACACCTGCAGATGTGGAGCGCCCAAGCCCCGGACCTCTATTTCTGTGAGGAAGGTCTTTTGCAGTTTATACGCACCGGGAAAATGTTCGACATTCCGCCGGATCTGTGCGATGCGCCGGACATTCCCACCCGCCGGGAGCTGCTCCTGCGGCTGCGCCGCGCTGCGGAGTCTGACCGCCGCACCCTGCGCATCGTGGACCCTGCCCAGCTGGCGCTGACTCCGTCGATGTGCGTCAATGTTTTTCAGGGCCGCGGCGTTGTGTTCTGCCAGGCTATCCTGGAGCCGGACGGGCAGTACTGCCGCGAGTATCTGATGCAGGACCCCATCCTGACCGAAGCCCTGCTGACCTACCTCGATGACGGCCACGCCACTGATTGGCTGCGCAGCCAAAAATATACGCTCGACTTTATTGATTATTGTCTGCGTCTGCTGTAAAATAGAAGCAGTATCGGTCCTGCCTGTACGGCGGGGCCTTTCTGCAAAGGAGAAAAACAATGGCACATACCGAGACCATGCTGGAAAGCAGGGAAATCTTCAATGGCCGCGTCATCCGCGTGACCGTGGACAAGGTACAGCTTGAGGACGGCACGACCTCGACGCGGGAGATCGTCCACCACCACGGCGGCGCCTGCATCCTGCCTGTGGACGCCGACGGCAGCGTGACGATGGTACGTCAGTTCCGCTACGCTTTCGGCGAGGAGATCTGGGAGCTGCCCGCCGGTAAGCTGGAACCCGGCGAGGACCCATTTGAATCCGCCAAGAGGGAACTGAGCGAGGAGTGCGGCCTGTCCGCCGACAACTACATTGACCTGGGTGTCGTCTACCCCACTGTGGGTTATGACAGCGAGAAGATTTATCTGTGGGCCGCCACCGGCCTGCACAAGAGCGGTCAGCACCTGGATGCCGGGGAATTCCTGGATGTGGTGCGCATGCCCTTTGCGGAAGCCCTGCAAAAGGTGCTGCATGGCGAGATCAAGGACAGCAAGACCCAGATCGGCCTGATGAAATACGCGCTGCTGCGGGATAAAACATGAGCGGTGTAGAAATTTTGGATAACGGCACCAGAGTGATGACCGCTCCTCGCGCCGCCTTTGGCACCGATGCCCTGCTTCTGGGCCGCTTTGCCCAGCCCCGCCGGGCCGAGCGGGCCTT
>ENA-OWOE01000591-OWOE01000591.1-gut-metagenome-genome-assembly--contig:-NODE-591-length-22339-cov-7.221454_pt1 | contig 22339 bp, 18 predicted proteins | sample MGYA00248254_ERZ651788 | MGnify/ENA primary metagenome ERZ651788 (study PRJEB26908, sample SAMEA4031709) | gut metagenome | biome: gut; feature: normal infant; material: stool | place: China | collected 2015... | reverse complement strand
TTCTTCGGTTTTAGGTTGTGTGTTCTAAGAGACTTCCCAACCGCTTGATTAAGAAGTCTTTTAGAGCATACAACACCCGCCGCCATCTTGAATTTGCGGTACTGCTTGACGGCAAAGTGGTCCGGCTCCCGTTCCTCCAACTGAGAAAAGAGCAGGTCCACCGGGCTTTGATAAGTTTCGTCATCCTCTCTGGCTTCACTGGCATTGATAAGGTCCAGAAGTGTGATGAAGTTCTTTTCTTCCTCCGTGGCCTCATACCAGATGTAGCCGATCAGTGCGGAATAATAGAGGCGTTCTGCTTTGACCCAGAAATCTTCCGAAGATTTTTCTCCTTCGCCCTTCGTGTTCATAATCAGTGCGTTCACCAGCTTTAAGATATCTTTCTCTGACCGAATGTAAGCCAGTGGATTGTATTTCATGGATTTTCGGAAGTTTATCAGGTTGAGGCACTTGATACGGTATTTCTTCCGTTCCAGGAAAGCGCCGATCTCCGGCAGCAAGGTTCCTTTCGGATCAGTGCAGACATAGGACGAATGAGCTTGCAGCAGCGACGGCTTGCAGAAGAACCGCGTCTTGCCGCTGCCGGAACCGCCGATCACCAGAATGTTTTTATTTCTGGCATACTTCGGCTGCTTTGGGCGGCTCGCCATCGTGATCCGTTCCGTCTGCGTCATGGGGATGTTCTGGAAAAAGTCCTTGTCCATGTAGGGAGCAATATCTGCCGCTGTACCCCAGCGGGCAGAACCATACTCGATTCCATGACGGTATTTCTTAGCGTTCTTGCCTTTCAGGTAGACCGCCATGCGAAGGACCACCGCACCGGCTATGCCGATCAGCAGGTCCGTGGGATGGAAACTGAGCCACGGGGAGGAAAGTGTTGCCGTGAAGCCGTCCCCGATGGAGAGCAGCTTGCCGGAGAGGTCAGAACCGGGCGCAAGCCGGAAAGCCTGTGCCAACTTATCGAAGGGATACACGAACAGAAGATACGGAAGGTTCAGCAAAAACAGTTTTTTCATGTTCATCTCTGCACGCTCCGATCTTTGACCTTTACTTTTTCCCGGTCAATGGTGCGGTGTTCCGCTTTCTCCGCCGCCTGTTCCTTCGCCTGGGTCAGCCGTTCCCGGATGGAGGGCTTTTCCTCACGGCTTATTTTCCGGCTGGCAAACTCCTGAAATGCCGCTGTGATGGCATCCGCGTCCCGGCTTTTGAAAAAGACCAGGTAACGGGGCTGCTCTGCGGCGGTGTCTTTCTTCAAGGCAAAATCCACATGGTATTTCTTCGCCACACGGGAGAAAGCCTTGATATTCTTGTCACTGATCTCGATATTGGCAAGACCGGCATTCTGGCTGGCAAGCTGTTTAAGGCTCTGCCTGCCGCGGTAGATTTTGGGCTTCTGGCTTTTCTGGATTTCCTCCAGGAACTTTTTGACGGCCTTTTCAAAGACCTGCTCGCTTAGCTTGGCTCCGTCAACAATGAGCGTTACGGCGCCCCGCGTTACTTCCTCCTGCATTTAGCCTCGCCCCCTTTGCCCGTCCCCGTACATATCGTGCTGCACCAGGGAAGAATAATAGCTGTTGATGGTGGTCGGGGCGTTATACAGCGCCGCCAGCAGATATTTCTTGATATTGCGGACATAGGTGGTGTTGTCCTTCATACAGTCCATGACATACTGAACATGTGAACTGTCCAGCTTCATAAACCGGGACTTTACCACCTCCGCCGGATAATCGTCTCCGGCAATGCGGATGACTTTGCGGGCAGAACACACGGTATCCACGATCAGGTCAACGATCTCGTCAAGCTGCTCACGGTCGATATGGCTGTCCTGCACCAGATAGCTGTACTCGATGTTATCCAAAATCACTTCACGATAACATTCTCTGGCGCCCATCCGATCCGTTCCCATCCTTGCCCCTGCGGGGGTAGGGGGATTTGATTGGATAGGATTTGATATCTCCGTACTTGATAAATCAGTCTTTGGTTGATTAGTATTTAATTGTGCGGGGTTTTCCGTACACGGTTCCGCCGTATCCGGGATACCCATATCCGGGTTTTCCGTATATGGCTTTGCCGTACCCGGTAAAGGCGTACCTGGGCTTGACGGCGGTTCGCACTGAGGCATTTCGTAAATGACATACTCGGTATCCGTGATTTTGCCTTTTTCATCCCGAAGCTGGGTGCGCCGGATATACCCGTGGTTTTCCAGCTCCTTCAATGCCGCGCCGATGCTGTCCACACCTTCCCGGCAGATCGCCGCAAGACCTCTGGTGGTGTAATTCCACTCGTCAGGGAGCGACAACATCATGGACAGCAGCCCTTTGGATTTCAGGGTCAGCGTCCGATCTTTCAAGTGATGGTTCGACATGACCGTATAATCACGGGTCTTTTCAATACGAAAAACAGCCATCTTCGCACCTCCTTCCTGTGAAAATGAAAAGTGTTGATTTTGAGCGGTTTACCCGTCTGTATGCCTTCATAGCCTCCCGCATGGGAAAACATCCACGCCCTGTTCAGAACGCAAGCCACAGAGGAAGAAACAGAAGATATCCCACTGATTTTGATACATTTGGGGGGGTGGCTACCTCTCACGGTCTTTATGGTCATAGTGGAGTTCGCCGGAAAGCACCTTCGCATGATTGCGGATTTTGATGTGCCCCTTTTCCTGATTTTCCAAAGCCTTGCTGTATCCGGTGTCGGTCAGGAACAGACGCATTTTCTCACCCTTCCAGCCAACAGGCGAGTCATGGGTAAGAACATCAAAGATGATCATGTGTCTGGTTGCCGGGTCGAAACGCTCCAAAGCCATAATGTCATGGCCGGATAACTTCTGTGCCCCGGATTGCTGTCTGGCCTCTGCCAGCATTTCCCCGATGGTGCGGGCTTTCTCCGGCAGACGGTATTCGGCCTGCACCTTGCGGATCAAATCCATGCACTCCTGATCCGACAGTGGGCGGAGCTTGTCCAGAAGGCCTTCCGCCGTTTCTTTCGTTGCCGGGTTCGGCGCATAGCGCCATGTCATGTAAATCTCATTCAGGGCAGCGTTCTGATTGGTACTTTCGATCTGAAACACCATCCTCATTTCTGCTTCTGTTAGTTTCATTGCCAGCCTCCTTCAAAAATGGGTATAAAAAAACGCCATAGGTTTTTTGAGCCTACGGCGTTTCTTGCGATATTCACAATTCCAAACTTTCCAGCCACTCGTCAAAAGATTTCTTGGAAACGCGGATCGCATTGCCTATGCGGACGATCCTGAACTCCTCCTGCTTGACGAGCTGATATGCGGTTGTGCGGCCAATGTTGAGCATGGCCGCAATCTGTTCCACGGTATATGTGCGCGGTTCCGGCAGTGACTTTTTCTCTTTCTTGTCCATAGTAACCTCCATGTATTTGCCTTGTCATTTTGACTAAGGGAGTGAAGAATGGCAGTAGCAATCGGCTTTGGCTGGGTGTCCTCTTGCTAAGAATTTGCTAATAGGACCACCCAACGGACACATAAAACTGCGTCAGAATAGGTGTTTTGCACCATAAAGTTCGTTTACTACAAGTCATTCTGCGTAAGGGATGATATTGGAAGTTACATCCGAACCGTGTATCACATGGTAAGCCATACTCCTAAGCGAAACGCCCCCGGTTCGAACCCGGGTAGGGACATCCTTTTAAGAAATGCGAAGGTCATTTTTCCATGTGAAAGACGATCTTCGCATTTTTCATTTTGAACCTATCACCAAAATTAGCCAGCTAATGCCATTAGCAGAATTTTCAGCTCCAGCTAATAAAATCGGCTTTCCAGCTAATGAAGCCTCATAAAGCGCCTTTGGGACTCTGTTTCCGGCTCTCTGCTAAAATTGGTAGCCGCTTCTCTGTAAATCCATGTAAATACAAGATAATTTGTGTAAATCTATTTTCCACATTCCTACTGGAAACCGTGTAAAACACTTTTCTCCATACAAAGCATCACTCACGTATGTCAAAATTTTGATTGATGAAATGAGTAGTGCGTGCTATACTGTAGATAATAAAAACTATAATTATGAGATACGCATGAAAAGCAACTAGCCCCTCCCAAATCACAAATAAAGTAGTTGATTCTGTTTCAGAAATTTCCGAGTTGACCGGTTAGTTTTCTGTTCACAGTCGCTTCTCCAGCATTCCAAATCTGCGCCGTATTAACCGTATTCGTACCATTCACTGGTCTCTTGCCATTGAGCAAATCACTCTAAATCTTAAACAGATCACTGCCGTTCTGAATAGTAGGCATATGGGTTCCTTCACCACTTAAAGATTTTGCTGAGATTAAAAATGCTTCTGAGATTTACGAAAACGGCTCAATGGACTTGTCCTATATTCCGTGGACGAGCTCCTGTTGGCTCACAGCATTATGACGCGTGACCTTGCAGAAGAATCGGGCATGTTCCGCATAGGATCAGGATGGGCATGTCCTACATTTGGTGCACGGCCACAATATGCGTCCGATTTAGTTGTGGAACTACTGGACTGGACAAAGCACAGCAATTTGCATATACCGATTCGAGGTTGTGTGTTCCACCATGAACTGAATCAATTCATCCCTTTCCAGACGGTAACGGGTGTGTTGGACGTCTCTGGCATACACTACCACTTTCCAAATAAAAACCAGTGTTTGCGTAGCTACCAGTCAAATTTATCATTCATGACCACCAATAGGAATACTGCGATGCAATCAATGCAAACATTGATACTGGTGAGTCTACCGTGCTTATCGAATTCACGCTCTCCTCTATCAAAGCATCACTCATAGATGCGATGTTTTGAGCGGTATAAAACTGGACAAGAAAGCCTTACGTTGGCAGAAAATCGAAAAATTCTTACGGACCCATTATTATATTATGAATGCTAATGTGTTGGCATTGTGTGAAATGTCAGTGGCAACAGACAACAAAATCCTGTTAGATTTTGTCGAAGGCAAAAAACTTTCTAGGCAACATAAGAACGGACACTGGGCATATAGGCCGTTCTGCAACTGAGTTGAAATTCAAATCACCCAAATAATCATTAATCTGTACATTTATTTAGGAGGGATTCGCATTGGCCTCAAGCAAATTATCTATTTTTAATGTAAAACTTCAGGAAAACATGTCTTGGAATCTTATTATTAGTAATGTTTTACAAATGGATTCAGCAGACTTACACTGTGTGATAAGTGAGCAGAGTCAAAATTATATTGGAGGCTATTATTTAATTTCAACACTTCAAAACCAAAAGGTATATAATTTCGAAAGCAATAAATTTGAAACTATTGCCATGAAGAAACAGCATATCGTAAAATTCGATATCTTTACTTTTTCGAAGAAACTACTTCTTTGGGGCAGTAAAAGATGTGTAGATATGGTGATTACCACTCTTGTACAAGCATCTCATAATCAAATTACCATTGATAGCAACAAAATTGAATACATTCAGACATTAAATCGCCTTCTAAACATGAACGACATCAAATTCTCTAGGATGAAAATCACAGATGTTTTAATAGATGATGGGATTGTAGCCACTTGCAGTGTTTGCTTATCATCATTAGACAAGCCTCGAAATATGGTTCAAAAATACAAAAGTTGCATTTCCCAGTTAACCGTTTCAATCGAAAAGGGAGTAGGCCCCGTTGCCCTTACTTTATATTCAAGCGGATCCGTTGTGACATCAAAAGATCGAGATGATATTGATGATGAAACTCTAGAATGCATCAATATTATCATGGGAGGTGAGCTATAATGGGAGAACATGCATCTAAAATCGGTAAAAAACTTGAAGGCTTTGGCGAAGTCCTTTTTGCTAACTTGGGATGGATAGAGCTTGCTCGTGATAAAGAAATAAAGTGTACTCGTTCCTCTCACAAAAAGAAAACACACGGCATCGATTTACTTTGCAAATTCAATAATCCTTATAGTACGGGAAACCAAGGAATCATTATTGAATGTAAAAATCGTCAAATGTCCTCAATTACACAGGCGACTATCGAAGAATGGGTAAAAGAATTAATCAACAACATAGAATGTGCCCAATCTGCTCCTGAACTCGCAGATGTCGATTTAGCAAACACTACTCTCAACACTGGTCTTTTGTTAATCCACGCTAATGACACATTCAATTCACAAAAATTTTATAACTACCTCTCAAAAATTTCCTTTCCAAATCGTAGAAATCCAATAAATATTTTTATTGCCGCTAACGATCGTATTTCTCAGTGGATGAGCTTATTTGCAAAAATTAAGACTTCCTATCACACTGGATTCACATTTATATATCCGAGTATAAACGAATCCAACAAAACATCACAAGTATCTCTTACAATCAACGGAATGTATTCCAAGTATTTACTTGGAAAAAGCACATACTTCGTAACAAAAAGCATCGGTGAAAACACATATTCAGAACCCCGTACTCAAAATATGCTATTTTTCTTTGACGAATCAACTGTCGACAACTTTAGATATGCATGGAGCCTATTTAAATATTATCAACTTCAAGGTTCTGATAAATATGTATTTTTATTTTATCCTCGAAAGAACGGCGACGTTGATTTTATCAAAGAAAATTTTATAACTGCTCTGAAGTCTGGAGAAACTCCAATAGACGATTTTGAGGCCGCAAAAATCGCAATCGACTTTATTGATAATAGATATTTGTCACCAATCGAAACGGGGGGTATTTTGTAATGGTTACAGAGTATACAGATTGTGCCGAATTAATGCGCTTAATTACGGAGCAGAAAATCAAACCGGCAGCAATCAAGAGCTATCTTAGCAAACAGGGAATTATATTTACTTCAATAAATGCTCAAACATTTGCTGAGGATGTTTATACAATTTTTCTTGGTGGGCAAGAAATGACCAATATCACTCAAATGATTGTCAGCGATGGAAATTATGAAAAATCCACTTTAATCAATGCTAAACTACGAAAGCATTTAGATGATGTTGATATTCTTGACTTTTTTGCTGACAAGTTCAACATATACCGTTCTTCTCATTTTCAAGGATATGTAATTGAGCAACCAATTAAATCAGACTCTGAGCTTATTGTAAACATGTCATATAAGCGCAAGCTACCTGGAAAAAACAAGCTCATACAAGAAGAGACCCGATATGTCCGAATTGCTATTCGTAAGAAAAGCACATCTGATGTTGCAATAGATATCCGGCAACCATCCTCTTTCGATGCACAAAAAGCTTTAGAGCTTTTGCAAGCAATGACTGATTCGTCAGAAGAATCAGAAGTCGATTTAGCACATGTTAATTTAGATCTTCTAACTGACAAAAATAAAGTAAATTTCTATGATCAACTTTCTGCATACAGTTTTGATAATTGGAAACTTAAAACTGTAGTAGGTATAACCGTCAAAAAAGCATCAACATCAGAAGATGACATCGAGGAAGACACTTCTGAAAATGATGAATCTCTCTCCGGCACATTAGCGGGAATAAGCCAAGCCGTACTTAATGGTAGTGGATTACGCTCTAATGAGTTTGTCCAAAGCTCTATTCAACAGGGGTATTACATTTCATCTATGAAATATAGATATCTTTGCACTCAAGAAGCTGGAGAATTCGTGGTCGCCATTAATTCCAAGGGCGAAAATTTACGTGTAGATATTGAAAAGTCTTTTTCTGACGATGATGGAAATCTTTATATACAGCCATTTTCCAAGGGGCTACAAGATGAAATCATCAAGGCCTTTCAAGATGCCTCAAATTCAATCTTCTATTCCTTAATTGAAGAGCAGAAAAAGGCAACAGCTAATGCAATTCTGGCACCTTAAAGTTACTAGGGTGCTGTTAAAGATTATGCTGTCTATCTCCAATTATCGCCTCGATTTTCAACAATTTTAATAAGGCTTTCTCCATATAGACGCTCTTATTAACATTCCTCATGAAGTTTGTTTTCTTCTTGGATGTCTGATGTATATTATATGACAATTTTCACCTGTCATTCTGTCAGCTTTTATCTATAGAATCTAAAACAAGCTAATAACATACCACAAATAAATCCTGGAGATTTTCAACCTACAAATTTTCCGAGATTTATTGGGTTTCACTTATCTCCACCAACATATTTCCAATCGGACTGTTCTTGGGCGATATAACCATAATTTCAAATCCACCTGCGCTTGTTAAAAATCTATTGAATACACAATTGAGTTTTCTATGCAAGCATTTCTCAACTCATCTTATTAAGAATTTACTGACAAAAATTTCTTGCAGGCAACCACGTGGGTATATCTAAATGTGCCCTTGCAATCATGCTTCTAAACCTGAGTCCCAGTTCGAATCCCGTGAGAGTCAAAAATGCCTCTAAGGTTTCCTTTTCCAATTTTCTGCTAAAATCAGCAGTCGCTTTCCCGTAAATCTATGTAAACGCAAGATAACCTGTGCAACTCTATTTTCAACTTTCTAGTTGAAAGTTGTGCAGAACATTTTTCTCTATACATAACGCGTTCACTCGCTGTTCTCCCGGAACAGAACGATGAACGCGCTTTTTCTGTTTTCGGGCCGGCCTTCCCGAATCGTCAAAAGAGGGTTTACCGCTGAAAAGTTTCGACCGTCACAACTCCAAATTGAAAACATCCATACTAACGTGAAACGTGGAGTGCAGGCATGAGAGCAGTGTTTTTGTCTGAATCACAACATTTCAGGGCGAAAAAACTACGGTTTTTATCTCATGGCGCCTATATGGAAGTATTTAGTCTTATTATTGTAGCTTTTCTTCCATTTCAATGATACCCATTTGCAAGAAAGCAAGCGTTAGCATAGAAAACAGCCTAAACCCTCTGCCAGCCAGATATTCGGCTTCTTGTTTCGTGAATATTGCGTGTCCTGCCTCCGAAAATTCATCAATATTGAAAGCAATCCGTTCACTCACAAGGTATTGCAAAAACTCATCTGCCGCATTTATCATCGTTTCTTCCGAAATTTTGTTTATCTGAATATCCGTATTTTGACCAATGTACTTTTTGGCATCCGTTCCAAGTGAAAAGCGCAAGAAATTTGCTGCATCTCTGAAATTTGAGACAAGATAGCTTTCTATGCTCGGATAACTCAAAAGTAATTGCCCAGCTTTATAATCGTTGTTGTCATACGGATTTGCAAGGGATAGGATATATTTTTCAATCAATGCAGGATCTGTGTTCGATTTCGGATCGCGGTCAAATAGATAGTAAATTGCTGACTGGTCAATCGGGAACTTGTATTGTTCGCGCAACACATCAAACACATCATCGAGATATTTTTCGTTCTCACTGATATCACGGATATTGCTCTCTCTCGTATTGACAACAGCAATCTGCGAAAAGCGATCTTGAATGCTTACAAAGTAGGTCGGCCTATTTCTACGTTTTTCTATATAACTGTATCCAAGAATGTTACAAAAAATCCTTCTCAAAATCGAAAACTCTGTCCGACTGCCTTCTACAATAAAGAGAACTCTGCCGATACTCTTATTCTTATTCAGCTTCATCGCTCACCTCTTTATATTCAGGAAGACCGCCAAAAACGCCGCTGACATACATCTTTTCAATGTTTTGCGCAGATCGCGGCTGTTCCGATGAGAATCTCCTTACTGTACTTCCGTTTCCATTTTGAAATTCGACAGAATACTCTTGGTCGGGACGGAGAATAGAATTACTGAGTAGATTTGTTGAATGGGAAACGAATAACATCTGCGCCCGGTCGGCTTTTTCCATAAAGTATCTAACCATAAGGCTTTCAAGTTCATTATGGAATCCGCTTGAAAACTCATCAATTAGAAGCATACCTCCGCTATTGATAACATTCAGAAATGCTGGAAGGATACGGAGAAGATTTTGATTGCCAAGAGATTCTTCTACAAAAGGAATCGGTACTTCGATGCCCTTACGCTTGAAAAAGATTCCTTTTTCAGTGTTATCTCCTTCGACAACAAAACGTACATTACCGCCCTTGCTGCTGTGATCATATTCGATGTTCTGTTCAAAGTTGTATTCGTCAAAGAAACGATTGATTGATTCGCAACCACTCGTGTCAAGATAACGTGCAACCGATACTTCTGCTTTGCCATAAGAGATAATGTTCTTGTCAAACATGTTGATATATATAGATTTTTTTAGATAGTCCATCCATGCACTCAGCGTAGGATTGGAAGTAAACTTTGTGTTAAAGTACAGCGTCCGTAAAAACAGTGTGTCCTTGCTGACATCTGCTTCATCATAGTTCACCCCAGCTGGTTCGGCAATGTACGACTTTGCCGAAAGCCCCATTCTTTCAAGCATAAGCGCATCATCAATCCAAAGCTTTTCAGAAATGATCTTTTTGACCACATCAACCTCAAAAAAATAATTAATCTTCTTCTTTTCGACCAGGAATTCATAGGAAAGCGAATAACACGGTCCGTTTCCAAACATACAGAGGAAGATACCTGAATTAAGATTTCTTTCAGAAAAGAGAAAATCAAGGAGTAGTTTCACTCCGAGAATAATTGTAGATTTACCGGAAGCATTTGCACCAACAAAAATACACCCCTTCAGAATGCCGTTGTCCGCAACATTCTGCGGAAGGATCGTATAATTAGTTTTAGCCAGGTCAACGGTAGTTTTGTTTTTAAACGACTTGAAATTATCAAGCGTAATCTTGGTGAGCATATTGTTTGTCCTCCCTAACACAATTTTTGCTGTGCTATTATTATATCACAAAGCTCAATTCAATGAAATATTTTTTCGAGGCATTTTTAAATTATCGTAAAAATATTACGGTGTTCGAAAATACAGAAAATAATACCGCTCTTGTTCATAACGTCCTCCATGCCTAACGTTCCACGCTCCTAAGGAGGAGACCGCAGGTTCGAATCCTGTCTGGGGTATCCCTTTAAGAAAATGCGAAGGTCATTTTTCCATGTGAAAGACGATCTTCGCATTTTTCATTTTGAACCTATCACCAAAATTAGCCAGCTAATGCCATTAGCAGAATTTTCGGTTTCAGCTAATAAAATCAGGTTTCCAGCTAATGAAGCCCCATAAAGCACCTTTTGAACTCCGTTTTCCGGCTCTCTGCTAAAATTGGTAGCCGCTTTCCTGTAAATCCATGTAAATACACGATAATTTGTGTAAATCTATTTTCCACATTCCTGCCCGAAACCGTGTAAAACACTTTTCTCCATACATAGCGCGTTCACTCGCTGTTCTCTCGGAACAGAAAGAGGAACGCGCTTTTTGTTTTCGGGCTGAACTTCCCGAATCCACCAAAGGAGGGTTTACCGATGAAAAAAGTTCTGACCGTCACGATGGACGGTATCCGCTACCACGCTTCCCGCCCGGCAGATTGCCGGCACTGCTTCTTCTGGAAGAATCGAAAGAAGGGCTGCGTTCTCGGTAAAGAGAACTGCTACTATCTGATCGAGCCGCCCAAAGGCCCCAGCAAGTGCGAAGGGTGCCCCTACAAGCGGGCAAAGCCCTGTGTGCTGGTTCCCTGCTACAAAGACCTGATACTGATACTGATCCTATCTCTTCCGATGAAAACGACTGGATGAGCGAACGTGAACAACTGGAGGAATATTTTTCTCAATCTTTGGAGGTAGACCTTCTGCTCCGGCTTTGCCCGGACGATGAGGATGGAAAGAATCTGCTTTTCGTATTGGTCGATTTTTGTATATTTTCTGGACATAGCAAAGCCTCCTCATGTAGTTTTATTATCCTACATGGGGAGGCCTTTTGTCTATTGTCTACTTTTTACGGACCAGTTCAGTTTTGTTTTTTCTCTGTCTACTCTAGGGGTAGCATATCAGTTTCCAGCATGGTGAGCGGCTTTTTACTACAAGTATGAGGAATCAAAGAAGTCTTTTAAGGTGATTCCCAAGCCCAGACAGATTCTTTCGATGGTTTCTAGAAAAGAATGGTCAAATTGGAGGAACGATCAATCCTGATGGGAACAGTCTTTATTCTCCTTGTCTATGCCATCGTCTATATCGGGAAGATATTGATAGAATACCTTTTTCTCAAGGACCCACCGGGCAAACAGCGCATATCCGGCAGGTGCCAGAAGGATCAGCGGCGGGCAGAATGCTGTCAGCAGGCCGAACGCAGCCAGCACCACCAAAAGCAGCAGACTTTTGTCAAAATGGAGCAATGCCATGGCACCGGACTGCAACACCGTCTTTTTGACCGGGTCGTCGAATCTTGCCGCATAGGCTGCGTTGTAGATCATCCAGGCCAGCCCACAGGTACTCAGCACCATAAAAATGATCCAGGGATTACCCGTCGCTGCCTGTTGCCCCTTGAGGTAATGGGTCATAAAGCAGTCAGCCAGCAGAATGCTCTCCGGCACTGCCAGAGCAAGAAAGCTCAAAGTTGCCTGTCGGAAGCTTCGGCGGTAGGCCCGGAAAAATTCCTCGCTGACCGTTCCCCGGTTCTCAATTAGGGACTTGTTCACTGCATAATAGAGGGCTGTGCTGGAAATGCCCAAGGTAAACAACGGCAGGCTCCCTATTAGCCACAGCAGGCTGAGAATCACCATATCCGCAACCCGGGTTAAGAAACGGAACAGAGGGGCATCCAGGTCGAAAAAGTCATTCATAGGGTATCACCTGGTTTACTTCTGGAGCACAAAGGCCTCATAGGGGCGCAGGGTCACAGCGCCGGTGGGAGCGGTGTCAGGATAATTGCCGATCAGGCGCCGGGCCCCCGCAAAATCAGCGGGAATTGTGAAGGCCGCGTCCTTGTCTGAGAAGTTGCAAGCGATCAGGTAGTTCTCGCCGGTCTCGGCCAGGGTACGCCGGTAGGCAAAGACCTGGGGGTTCTCCTCGGCCAGAAGCTGGAAGGAGCCGTAAATCAGCCCCAAATGGCTCTTGCGCAGGGCGATCATCTGCTTGTAGTAGTTGAGCACCGAGTCCGGGTCTTTTTCCTCGGCGGCGGCGTTGATGGCGGTATAGTTGGGGTTGACCTCAATCCAGGGGGTGCCGGTGGTAAAACCGGCGTTAGGGGAGTCGTCCCACTGGACCGGGGTGCGGGCGTTGTCCCGGCTGCGGAGGGCCAGGCACTCCATCATTTCGTCTGCAGAAATCAAGCCTGCGCCGGTCAGCTCCTTGAAGGCGTTGAGACTTTCGATATCCCGGTACTGGCTGAGATCTTTGAAATAGGCGTTGGTCATCCCCAGTTCATCGCCCTCATAGATGTAGGGCGTACCCTGCAGGCTCAGCAGGCAGATGGCCAGCATCTTGGCGGAGAGGGGCGAGTCATCGCCCCAGCGGGATGCAGCCCGGGGCTGATCGTGGTTGCCCCAGAACAGGCTATTCCAGGCTTTGCCGTCCAGGCCGGTCTGCCAATGACTGAGAATTTTCTTGAGCTGCATAAAATCGTAGCGCTGGGTGGTCCACTTGCCCAGGGGTCCGTCCCCAATGCCGACGTGATCAAATGGGAAGACCATGTTCAGCTCCTTGCCGTCCAGCCCCGCATACTGGGGGGCGTTTTCCACCGTGGCGCCGGGGGTCTCGCCCACCGTCATAATGTCGTATTTCGAGAGGACCCGCCGGTTCATCTCCTGCAAAAATTCATGGATGCGGGGCCCATTGACATAGTAGGGACCGCCATTGCCATACAGTCCGTGTTTCTCGCCATCCGGAAAGCGCTGGTCCTTGGAAATCATACTGATGACGTCCATCCGGAACCCGTCGATGCCCTTGTCAAACCACCAGGTCATCATGTTGAACACTTCGTCCCGGACTTTGGGGTTCTCCCAGTTCAGGTCGGGCTGCTTGGGGGAGAACAGGTGCAGGTAATACATATCGGTCTGGGGGTCGTATTTCCAGGCCGAGCCGCCGAAGCTGGCGCCCCAGTTGTTGGGCTCGTGGCCGTCTTTGCCCGGCTTCCAGATATAGTAGTCTCGGTAGGGGTTATCCACCGACTTGCGGCTCTCGATGAACCAGGGGTGCTCGTCCGAGGTGTGGTTGACCACCAGGTCCATCACAATGCGGATGCCCCGCTGATGGGCCTCGACCAGCAGAGCGTCGAAGTCCTCCATGGTGCCAAACCGGGGGTTGATGGCCCGGTAGTTGGAGATGTCGTAGCCGTTGTCATCCATGGGGGAGTCCATGATGGGGCACAGCCACAGCACATTGACCCCCAGATCCTTCAGGTAATCCAGCCGGGAACGGATGCCGTTCAGGTCCCCGATGCCGTCCCCGTCCGAGTCCTGGAAGCTGCTGGGGTAGATTTGGTATACGATGCTTTCTTTCCACCATTTGCGGTCCATGGCAATTTCTCCTTATTCTGCGGGGATGGTGACCCCGTCGTCGTCGTAGCGGTCATAGCTGGCCCCGGGCCAGCCGATCATCCGGATGGTGGCGGGGTCGATGTCGGCCACCGTCTGGGCGGGGTCCGCCACCGGGATGCAGGCGCCTTTGCGGATGAACAGAGGTACCTCGTTGAGGGCCACCTTCACAAAGTGGGTGCCGGCGGGGAGGACTTCCTCTGTGATGCGGCCCTCGGGGCCGAACTTGACAAACAGCATCTCCTCGGGCAGATACACCATCCGTCCGGTGGCGTTCTGGGTGTAGACCGGGGCAATCATCACCTCATTGCCCAGCATCAGCTGGTCCTCGGTCTGAAGGGCGATCTCGTCTTCGGGGTAGACGAAGGCCAGGGGCTTGAACAGCATATCGCCGTTCAGCGCTGCCTTCATGTATTCGCTGTAGAGGTAGGGGATCAGCCGGTAGCGGGTCTCGATGACGCTGCGGAAGTCCTCAGGGCCCTCAAACTGGTAGAACTCCTGCCGGCGGGTGTCGCAGCCAGAGTGGTTGCGCATCAGGGGGGTGAACACCCCCAGCGCCAGCCACCGCAGCAGCAGATCCCGGCTGGTGTCGGCGTTGAAGCCACCCAGGTCGGCTCCCACATACAGGAAACCGCACATATTGAGGGAGGGCAGCATCTTGAGGTTCAGCAGCAGGTGGCTCCACCAGGAGTGGTTGTCGCCGGTCCAGATGCCGCCGTACCGGTGCATCCCGATGCAGGAAGACCGGGAGAACAGCAGAAACCGTTTGCCAGGGGCAATGCTGGCCAGCCCCTCCGAGGCGGCCCGGGTCATGTTGTAGCCGTAGAGGTTGTGGACCTGGTCGTGGCGGACCATTTTGCCGTCCACCTTGTGATAAAAGCGGGCGTAGTCTTCCGGCGCATTGGACAGATTGAGCCAGCCGATGGCCTGGCCAAAATGATCGATGGTGCCGTCTTCATGGGGAACCGGCGGATGATCCAGCCGTTCGGCCAGCCCCTCCCGGGAGTAGAAGATGGCGGGCTCGTTCATGTCGTTCCAGAAGCCCTCGATGCCGCAGTCAGTCAGAGCCTTGTACTGGCTGCCGAACCAGGCTCGGGCCTCGGGGTTCAGCACGTCGGGGAAGTGGCTCCACCCCGGCCAGACGGTTCCCTCAAAATCGGTTCCGTCGGCCCGCTTGCAGAAGTAGCCCTTTTCCTTGCCCTCGTCGCAGACCGAATAGCCTGCTTCCTCCTTGACGCCGGCGTCGACGATGGGCACCAGCCGGACGCCCTGCTCTTTCATCTTGGATACAAAACCAGAAAAATCGGGGAAATTCTCCGGGTTGACGGTGAAGTCCTTGTAGTGGTCCATGTAGTCGATGTCCATGTACGCCATGTCCAGGGGAATGTGGGCCTGGCGGTGTTTGGCAACCACCTCTTCAAAGTCGGCCTGGGTCTTGTAGCCGTAGCGGCTCTGGCCAAAGCCAAAGGCAAATTTGGGCGGGATGTAGCTGCGGCCGATGATGGCCCGGAACTGCTTGACCACATCGCAGGCGCTGTCGCCGGTGATGACGTAAAGGGCCAGGTCGGCCCGCTCACAGGTGACTTCCAGCCAATCCCTGCGGGTGAAGCCGATGTCAAACTGAATCCGGGCGGGATAGTCGAAGAACAGCCCCAGATTCTGCTGGCCCGAGATCACGATGAAGTTGTGGGCGGCGTACATTCGCTGCTTGTTTTCGGTGTGGAGGCCGTCGTCCACATTGTCGCTGACGTAGACAAAGCCCCGCTTGTTGATGCCGCGGTTGGCTTCGCCCAGGCCGTAGACCCGGTCGCCCTCCGCCAGGGGGCAGGCAAAGCAGAAGCCGGACTCGCTGGTTTTGACCATTCCCACAGGGGGGTCGCCTTGGCTTGCAGGGATTGGTGCGACCACCGATTCGGTGTCAAAGGGGACACCATAGAGATACTTTTGAATCATACCGTTCTCCCAAATAAAAGTGACTGAATGGTTGTTTTGTCAGACAGAGCGCCCCGTCTCCGGAGCGCTCTGAAAGAATATAAATTAGCCCTTAATAAAATCCTCCACGATGTTCAGTCAGATTTTCCGGAATTCGTTTTTTGTCTGCTCCATCCAGGATACAAAAAACAAATCCTCTTCCAGTTTGTATATGTCTCGTTCTGACAGGCTGCGCAGCGTGTCTTTTTGACGAGCTCATTATACAAAACCGAAGAGGATTTGAAAAGGGTTTTGCGCAACGTTTCCTACGAAACTGATAAATACCACAAGAATTATTTGTGGGTTTTGTGCAGATCTTGTGACCAGGGCGCGGCGTTGGGGGTTGATTCGCACACCGAGTTGCGGCGGATCAGTTCAACAGGCTGAACGTAATTTTTACACTCCACCTGTTCCTGCCGAATCAGACGCACCAGCAGTTCCACGGCGGCCTCTGCTTTGGCCGGGACGTTCTGACGCACTGTCGTCAGAGGGGGATGCATGAGTTCTGCATAGATGCAGTCGTCAAACCCGGTGACGGAGACCTGCTCCGGCACCTGTATGCCGTGGTCCTGCAGATAATTCATCACTTCCGCCGCATCATAGTCAGAGGCCAGGGCCACAGCCCTGGCCTGGACAAAGCGATCCAAATAGTGGCCGTACATGACACGGCGCAGAGAAAGATCCTCGGGGAGAAGAATATGGCGCTCTTCTCCGCAGTCAATCCCGGCAGAGCGCATCTGATGCTGAAATCCTTTCCAGCGGTAATGGTCTGCGCCGGTATCACACTCGGCGGCAAAGATGGCCTGGGTGTACCCGTTGTCCAGCAGATACTTTGCAATCATGGCGCCGCCGCCGAAATCATCAGTCCCCACGTTGACGTAGTGGTACTCCGCCTCGGGATAGGTGTCAATCAGGACCATATATTTGTTGAGTTGCCTGCGCAGCTCCTTGTATTTCTTTTCGTCCAGTCCCAGAACGACAAGACCATCCACATTCCATCGGGAGGCAATCTCTGCCACCCGGTCCGTATTTTTGTCCTGGCCATTGATCAGCATGACATAATATCCGTTTCGATGGGCTGTCTCTTCTACACCAGACAGAAATTCTGCCACAAAGGTATCGCGCAGAGAAGGGATGCCGTGGATACAGCTGTAGCCCAGCACCAGTCCAATGATGCAGGACCCTTTGCGGGTCAGCTCACGGGAAGATGTATTCGGGACATAGCCCTCCTGGTTCAGAATTTCCGAAATTTTCCGGATCATTTCCTTGGAAACTTTTTTTGTGTTGCCGTGCAGCACATTGGACACTGTTGTCCGGCTTACACCAACTTGATCTGCAATATCCTGCAAACGCTTCATGGCTGTTCATACGCTCCCTGTTTGATCAGTTGAAACACAAATGGTTTTCAACGTAATCATAGCATATTCATACAGGAATTGCAATCCGAATGATCCTTTGATCTTCAATGAATTCTGAACTCAAATAAAGACTTTTTTGATATTGATACCCAGTAGTGCTTAACCATCTGTTTGCAGGATGATGAAAGCAAGAAAAATGCCTGCCTTTTCATAAGCCCGGCAGAATGAATGCAGCATAATGAAAATCGTTTTTATAGAAAATTGTGTGGAACATTCTGCCAATTTCATCATTTATAAAGGAGATGGAGACTTATCCCTGCAAGTCATCATTGGTTTGTGTAAACACAAAGAAGCGGCGGCTCTGAAAATTGAGCCGCCGCTTCAAAATGGGCGCGCGGATATGTCTGCTATACGACGGCTTTTTTCTTTTGCCGTCGTCCGGTAGATCATTCCATATTTATGAAACTTGGTGCTTGGCAAATACACGGCGAGAGATACCTGCACCAACTCCCAAAAAGAGTAGTGCTGCCGGGATTGCCCATATCGCATACAGCATACCGTTACTCATTTGTTCCACCGACAGGAGCGAAATGGCCAGTACATGATAGATCGGAAAAAGTCCAACCAATCGGAACAATGGATTTACTTCGGTGATCGGCAGCAAAACGGGAAAAAGAAAAATTGCCATCGCCGCAACCAAAGCTACAATCTGATTTTTACTGATTGCAGATAGGAACAGTGTAATTCCCGTAACGCTAAGCGTACAGGTAAATGCCAGCAGAATTTGATATTTGAGCAGCGTACCGCAGGTGATATTAAAAGGGATAAACGCTTCCACATAGTCACTGGGGGCAAATAGAATACTACAATCTAGCCCTTCCGTTCCGTAAAAGATAAGAGCAAGAAGCAAGTTAAAAGCCGCAACCAGCGCAGTAGTGAGAATGGCGGTAAGAATGCCTGCTGCTACCTTTGCAGTAGCGCATTTGGTTTTGCCGTATTTGCTTGTCAATATGATATTGTCAACGCCTTCATACTCGCCGGAGAAAATCGGAGCAAGCATGATGATAACCGCAAGAGCAAGGGCGATAAAAAACCGCACCATGTTTTTACTTGTTGAAAGCCAACCATCTACATAGCCAATTTTAATTTCTTCATTACCGAACACATCCGAAACACTTAATCCGTTCCAATTCCCCTCTTTATCAGAAAATCGGGAAAAGGCGGCGGATTGCGTAGCGTTCTGATACAGGTACATAGCATTGAGACCATGCAGATCGTGGGTCGGTGCAAAATCAGACATCATTTGCTGCACCTTTTCGTCTGTCAGGATTCCTTCATATTTAGCTGCAATTTCCTTGTCGATTTTTACTGCTGTTTTGCCAGTACCTTCACCGATATTTTGGTCAAATGCATATTTGTTTTGAAAGGTGGAAAAGGATAGCAAGGCAGAGAACAGGATAATTCCAATTAGAGCGATGAGCGCCAAACGCTTTGAAAACACTTTCCGCAGTTCAAAAAGAATCAGTTTTTTCATTCTTCACAGCCCCCTTTGAAATAGAACAGGTACAGGTCTTCCAAAGTAGGCTGCACCCTTACCGCATTTTCCATAGACGGACGATCTCCAATAATCCGTAAGATTGTCTGGTTTCCACTGATGTTCCGCAGATTACTTGTATTGTAGGCAGCTGCGTGTTTTTCCGCATAGGCAGTCGGAACCGTACATTCCCATACTTGACCGTCGATTTCAGAAGTGATCTCTTGCGGATTTCCAAAGTGAATGATTTGCCCAGACTTCATCATAATGATTTCCTCCGCAATAAACTCCACATCGGAAACAATATGCGTAGACAGGATCACAATGCGGTCTTTGGAAAAGGCGCTGATTAAATTGCGGAAACGGACGCGTTCTTTCGGGTCAAGCCCTGCCGTTGGCTCGTCTAAAATCAAAATGCAGGGGTCATTGAGCATGGCTTGTGCAATCCCTAAACGCTGTTTCATGCCCCCGGAAAAGGTTTTGATTTTGTGCTTACTTTCCCTCGATAAGTCTACTGCTTCCAGCAGTTCTTTTGCCTTCTTCCGCGCTGCCTTCTCGTCCAAGCCTTTTAGGGCAGAAATGTAAAGCAGAAAGTCATACGCTGAAAAATCGGGGTAATATCCGAAGTGCTGCGGCAAATAGCCTAAGAGGTTTCGATACTTCTCACCCAGTTCAACAATGCTCCTGCCATTCAGCATGATTTTTCCGGAAGTAGGCGTTTGGATATTGCAGAGCAGCCGCATAAGCGTTGTTTTTCCTGCGCCGTTTGCGCCCAGCAAGCCGTAGACACCATTGGTCAGGGTAATATTCAAATTGTCTACGGCGGTTTTGGAGCCGAACTTTTTTGTCAGCCCAATCGTTTTTAATTCCATAAAAAGCCCCTTTCTCCATAGGGAGCAATAAAATACTCTCCATGTGTTTTCATGGAGAGTATAGCGGGGAAATATCTACTTTTTATCTACAAGGCAGGAGATTTGAAGTAGGCGGATACATTTGCTCCAGTTGCAGTATTTTCAATCTTCAAATAGCCGTTGTGGTGTTCACAAAGCAGCTTGCAAATATATAGACCAAGTCCAAAATGCTCGGAATGGTTATTTTCCTCTGTGTAATATGGGCTGGTTGCTTTTTGCAGACTGCTTTTGTCAAAACCCTTCCCATCGTCTGATACGGAAAGCAACAAGCCGTTGTCATGCAAGGCGAAAGATATTGTTACCGTAGTCTGGGCATATCGAACCGCGTTGGCAAGCAGGTTATTGCTGACCTGTGAAACAAATGCGCTGTCAAGGGGCAACTGTGAATTGGGTATATGATTTTGTAAAATCAACTCTTTTGCATTTTTCGCGCAAACGATTTTTGCGCTGTCATACAAAGATGATACCAATGGTTGCAAGCCAATCAACTTGTACTCTGGCTGAGTATCTTCCATACGCCTAAGATTGCTCATACTGCTTACATAGTTTTCCATACGGGAAATATGTTTTCCCATTGTGGCGGCGGTTTCCCTCGTTTGGGAATTGTCGCTGGCTTGTAGCATTTCGTTATAGCCTTTTAGTACTGTCAGAGGGGTACGCAAATCGTGAGCAAAAGCGGCGTTGAGTGCTTTTCGTTCTTCAACTTGCCGCCACATTTTAGAGAAATTGTCCGCAAGGGTTGTCCGCATGATTTCAAAGGACGCGCAAAGCTGCCCCAATTCATCGTTGTTATCATAGTCGATTGAAAAGTCCAAGTCGTTGTTCGCTATTTTTTCAGAAGCAGTCCGCAGTTCCACAAGCGGCTTTTTCAGCCTGTTTCTGTAAAATAGCAGCGCAGCAGTGATAATACAGAATGCAGAATAGATAGGAGTTGCAACAATGGGAAGTTTCTCCAGTAGCGCAATGGTACACTCGTCCTCTTTAGACATCGGGACGGGCACTGTCCCGATGTAAGCGCCGCTGCCCAACTGTTCTCCCTGCTCATTCGTCAAATAATATTTTTCGCCGGACGGAGGATAAGATGCACTGATACCCTCGGCAGCACCATCACAGATTGAAAAAGTTGTTACGGATAGAAAGACTGCGAGTACAACAAAGGCAATTACATAGAGAACAAGGCTTTTTCGGAGAGATAAATAGTGCTTGCGGCAATTTACTTGACCCATTTGTATCCACACCCCCAAACCGTTTCAATATACATGCGGTCGGTGTATGCCGCGATTTTGGACCGTATTCTGCGGATATGCTCTGCTACAACACTGCTGTCCCCCTCGCTGTCATAGCCCCAAATGTGTTCATAAATTCTCTCTTTATCAAAGACTTGGCCCGGATTTTGAGAAAGCAGTTCCACAATATCAAATTCCTTTTTGGCAAGCCCCACACGCTTACCGTTAAAGAACAGGCAACGCTCTGAATAGTCAATCGTCAGATCACCGACGAACTTGATCTGCGCTTCAAAATTATGTCGTGCTTCCCGGCGCAGGTGAGCGCGTACCCGCGCATCAAGCTCTACGAGGGAAAAGGGCTTTACAATATAATCATCACCGCCAACAGCAAAGCCTTTTACCTTATCTGTATCTTCGATTCTGGCAGTCAGAAAAAGGATCGGGCAGGATATGTGATCACGGATACGCTTGCAAACTTCTAACCCGTCTGTTCCGGGCATATTGATGTCAAGCAAAATAATATCCGGTTGTTTTTCCACTTGCTTTAGTGCTTCTGCACCATTGAAAGCGGGCAGGACACGAAAGCCCTTGCTTTCAAAAAAGTTATCGAGCATAGAAACAATATCGCTTTCATCATCGGCAATCAGTATTTTTGCATTCATTATGCCCACCTCCTAACAGCAAATATAGCAATCATTTTTCAATTATTTATCTATTCTCCTAGACGTATTATATTCGTTATCTCAAAGAATACAAGGCGGTAAATATGAATTATAAAATGTTTGTAAACGAATAAAAGTTTTTGAAAAAGGAGCGTGATGCCATGACCCAACCCAAAACCGCCCTTGCCTATCTCCGCAACGAAAAAGCCAAAGCAGAGCAGAAGCTGCGCTCTTGCCAGCACCGGGAGAAGATCCTTGAACGCAGGATGTCGGAGCTGAACCGGAGAGAGCGTGTGCATCGTCTTTGCACCCGTGCCGGAATGCTGGAAAGCTTTTTGGTCTGTCCGGGAGAGCTGACCGACGATCAGGTGATGGAACTGCTGAAAATCTCGTTCCGTCAACCGGAAGTCGTG
>ENA-OWOE01000577-OWOE01000577.1-gut-metagenome-genome-assembly--contig:-NODE-577-length-22816-cov-5.257619_pt1 | contig 22816 bp, 22 predicted proteins | sample MGYA00248254_ERZ651788 | MGnify/ENA primary metagenome ERZ651788 (study PRJEB26908, sample SAMEA4031709) | gut metagenome | biome: gut; feature: normal infant; material: stool | place: China | collected 2015... | reverse complement strand
GAAGAAATCTCCGACACCGTACAGCACGACCGCCAAGACATTACCGCCAACGATGATGTATACTACATCCGCTGGCAGGACGTCCTGGCGGTCTTTTCTTCGTATGTGGCGGGCAGCGAACAAGGCGCGCCCGTTGCGGCGCTGACGGAGGAACAGGTGGACAAGCTGCGGGAAATTATGTGGGCAATGAACGCGGTGGACTACTCTACCCGTGCGGAAACCGCTGCTATAGAAACGACGGACAAGAACGGAAAAGTAACCACAACAGAGATAACTGAAACCGTCCTCGTAATCGAACTGACCCACAAAACCCCCGACGAGATGGCGGCAGATTACCACTTTACCATCCGACAGAATACCTACCTGCAACTGTTGCAAGACCCGCAGTACGAGGAACTATGGGCGGAACTGCTTGGCGGCTTTGAGCAGGGTGGGGGAGAAGTCATGTCTCCTGATGGTACACGCGCCCCAACCGGCACGCTCCAATGGCCACTGCCGGTGGCCGGGACGATTACTTCTCAATTTGGTCACCGCGTTGACCCCATCACCGGTGAGGTAAGCTCCCACACCGGCACCGACATTGCCTGTGCCGAGGGTACGCCGATCCTTGCCGCTGCAGACGGCATCGTCACCGTTGCCAACGGTCTTGACAGCTGGGGCGGCAGCTACGGCTATTACATCCAAGTCGACCACGGCGGTGGGCTGGAAACACTGTACGCCCACTGCTCGTCCATCTGCGTCACCACCGGTCAGCAGGTGCAGGCCGGGCAGGTCATCGGCTATGTGGGTCACACCGGTCGGGCGACGGGCAGTCACTTGCATCTTGAAACGCGAGCCAACGGAACCCGTGTGGATTCGATGCAGTTTTTCTCTTAAATTTTTACAGAAACTGTTTAACTACGCCGGTTGTGACTGCTTTTTAATTCCGTAGAAACTTCAAATAACTTTTTGACCTAACCCTATGTAACTCTGCAAATGGCGGTAAAGCCTGTATTTATGGGCTTTCTCGCCATTTTCTTTATGTGAAAACAACTCGCATATAGTAGCACATCTCGGTATGAAATTGCGTCCAAAAGTAGTGGCGGGGTAGTAAAACCGGCCTTTACTACTACGCAGCCATTGGGGCTGGCGCTGCTTTTGCGGCCTCAATCCGTTCCATCTCCGCCTTTGCAGATTCAAAGGACGCATGAGCATAATAGCCTAACGTCATAGTGATGGACGCATGGCCCATGAGGTATTGCAAGGCTTTGGGGTTCATGCCGGCATTGGCCATCCTTGTGCAGAAATCATGCCGGAACGTGTGGGCTGTGATGTTGGGTAGCTGCTCCTTGTGGAGCTTGTTATACTTCTTCACAAGCCCTTTTATCATGGCATTATAGTTGGCCGCAGTTTTGGGCAAGCCATTCCGATTGAGGAATAGGAAATCCGTGTAGCCATCCACCGTGATTGTTTCCACTTTGCCGCGCTGTTTGAGTATTCGCTGGAATGCTTCATAGGCTTTGTCGCTCATGTGGAGCTGCCGCACACCGCTTTTGGTTTTCGGCGTTTCAATATAGAAGCCTATTTCAGCGTCCCGCAAAAGCTGGTGGTCTACCAGGATTGCACGGCTTTTGAAATCCAGGTGGGTGGTGAAGCCGCAAAGCTCTGAAATCCGCACTCCCGTTTCCGAGAGGATGATAAGCTCGTCCGCATATTTGGAATAAACCGGGTCGCTCTGTGCAAAGGCAATGAGGCGTTCTTCCTGTTCCGGGGTAAGGATGGCACACCTCCTTCTGACACATATAATTACTTCATTTACACCATACCTGCTTTTTTGAAATGCTTCTTGAGCAGTTTCTTAGCGTTGAGCGCGCCAACAAAGGCGCAAATTGCAACAACGACAAGCATTATGATAGCTGTTACAGGTGATACTAACGTTTGCAAAATTCCCAAATAACTTTCGCCAAACATTCCCGCATACTGCTCAAGTGTTTGATTTGAGAAAAACAAGAAGGGAATATATGTACCACTGAATGCTGCTAAAACCATATAAATGATATAACTGATCGTAAGTGTTTTTCCATTAGTGCAACCTGTTTTCCACGCGATCAACGCAGCAATAATGCCAGCAATAATGCAGCAAATTATCATGGGCGGATAAAATCCATAAATGCCTGTTATCGCACAAAAAATGAACAGTGTCCACGGTTTCTTAGTCTTAGCTGCTACAAGGAAATATGTAATAGCTGCCAATAGTGACCACAATGGGCTTACCACTAACATCGTGTAGGGAGAAAAAGATAGGAACGCACAAAGGATATAGATAACAAGTGCGCACAAAGATAAAAGAGCTGTGACAATCAAATCCTTTACTTGAAACCCTTTTTTGTTTTCGGTTTGCATGAAATAAATCCTCCTTAAAATGATATTGGTTGGAACGATGTCCATATGACAACCGCAAAAAGAGCAAGCATACTTATCAACAAAATACTATCTCTTAAGCGGAAATCAACTAATATATAGTGAGTTTTTTCACAAGGATAGCTGATGCCTCGCGTTTCCGCTGATGCGGATAATTCTGTCGCCGTCATCAGAAGGCGCATAAGTATAGGGATTAAAAAGCCTTCGTATGTCTGCGCCGGATGACTTACTATTCTCCAAAAAGACAATCCCACGCCCCTCGTTTTCATCCCTTGTTTTATATAAAGCACATCTTGTTTCAAAGATGGAAGAAATCTCAATATGATAGCCACTGGTATCACAATTGCTTGAGGGATATGACTTGCCTGAAGCGCTGCTATCAATTCCGATATTTCCGTAGTCTGAAATAGAATATTCAAAGCAAGTGCAATAGTCAAAATTCTTAGTAAAAAGAATGTTATCACGGAAGATAAATGAATTGGAAGGACTTGCGCCAACACAAGCAGAACTATATAAACTATTGCAAATTTGATACTTGTTTTCCAAAGTCCACTTAGCAAAGCAAACAGGCAAACGACGCCAAAGAGTAACAAGCCTGTTAAGCCTCCACCCAAAGCAAACGCCAAAGCTGATGTCAATAGAATCAACAGAAGTTTTATGCGAGAGTCGTAATATACTCCATGCTTTCTCAATTTATTCACCACCTTCCTCAACCATAAAATTCTTTACGATTTTGAAATTGTTTTGTTCCGTCATTTGTAAATCATCTTTAATAATCCCTTCCTTCAAAAGCAAAGCGCGCGAGGCGGTCAGGCTGATAAACTCCAGATCATGCGTAATAATAAAGACCAGTTTTCCAGCCTCACGTATATAATTAACAGCATTGGCAACAGCGCACATATTATCCCAGTCTAACCCGCTTGTTGGTTCATCCAAAACAATGATTGGTTTTTCTGAAAGCATTGCAGCTCCTATTGTCAGTCTCTGTTTTTGACCGCCTGATAAAGCATACGGATGGCAGTCTTTGAAGTTTTCCAGATGGAGCATTTTCAAAATTTGAGACACTTTTTCATCTATGCTTGGAATCCTTTTGTTTCCTAACCTCAATTCCTCCGTCACACTGTCTGTATAAAGCTGGTGATCTGCCTCCTGCATAACAAAGTACACATAGTCGGATAATTTTTGTTGCTTCACATTCTTTCCATCAATGTAAAACGCACCTTGGCGGCAGCGAATCAAGCCAGACAGGATTTTTCCCAATGTTGTTTTCCCGCAACCATTTTCTCCAATCAAGGCAATCGTTTCGCCTTTGTAGGCTTCTAATGAAATGTTGTGAAGAAGTTCCGGCATGGCTTTATGCGAAAAGCTCAAATTTCTAATTTGGAGAAATACTTCCGAGCGGCAAATAGATTCTTTCCTTTCTATTTGTATTAAATCCAAATTTAACGGGCGAAGCCTTCTGTTGTGCATTTGGACAGCAGATAATTCTGCCATTTCCTCACCTGTTAATTCTTCGCAGATTTGACCATCCTCCATAATTAAAAAGCGATCAGCGAGTCCGTATAAGTAAAACAATCTGTGTTCTGAAACAATAATCGTGTGTCCAGCGGCTTTCAAAGCAGAAAGAATCCCTCTTACCTGTAAGATTGTATGAATGTCTAAATTAGCCGAAGGCTCATCCAGCACATAAATTTGTGGATTAAGAGTAGTCGCTGCGAGAAAAGCAACTTTTTGCCTTTCTCCACTGGACAGGGCAAAAATATCTCTGTCTTTTAGGTTTTCCATATTCAGTGACTGAAAGGCGCTGTTAACACGTTTAACGATTTCTTTATGTGGAATTCCATAGTTTTCGCAGGCAAACGCAACTTCGCTGGAACTGTTTGTAGTAAAAAATTGACTGCGGGGATCTTGAAAAATTGAAGCAATCTCTTTACCAGCTTCACCGGCGTTCGATTCTTTTATGGAACGTCCCGATACAATGACTTCGCCGGATAATCTGCCTTCAAAAAAGCGGGGAATCAAATTATTGATACACCTGGTTAATGTGGTCTTTCCACATCCGCTCTGCCCAGTAATAACAAGAAATTCTCCCGATTTTATGATAAGCTTTACATCCTTTAGACTTTCCTGAGACTGTCCTTCATACTGAAAAGAGGCATGTTCAAAAGATATAATTGGAAATTGTTTTTTCATGGCAACACACCTCATAGCTTCCAACTGATGGATTTCTCCCTGCACTTCAAAAAAGTACGATAAATCCCTTCTTTTTCTGCTAATTCCTTATGGGTTCCCTTTTGAACAATATGGCCTTGATCAATGACAATAATTTGATCTGCCGTCCGAACAGTAGACAGCCTGTGAGCGATAGAAATTAGTGTTTTATTTTTCGTCAATTCAAAAATTGCGTCCAAAAGAGCTTTTTCATTTTCCGGGTCTACGCTGGATGTCGCTTCATCCAAAATAACGATGGGCGCGTCTTTCAATATCGCCCTTGCTATTGAGATTCTCTGTTTTTCTCCCCCAGACAAAGTGGAACCTGCTTCTCCTATCATTGTTTCATAGCCTTGCGGGAGCGCCTCTATAAAATCATGGCAGCGGGCCCTTTTAGCGGCCTCTACCACCTCCGCATGGGTCGCGTTAGGTTTTCCGAATTTGATGTTATTTTCAATCGTATCATTAAACAGATACACCTTTTGGAATACCATACTTACATATGATAAAAGGCTATCACAAGTAAATTCTTTTACATCGTGTCCTCCAATTTTAACACTTCCAGAATTTACGTCCCAAAATCTTGCAATCATATTACACAAAGTTGTTTTCCCTGAACCTGACGGCCCAACGATAGCACAAGTAGCGTTCTGTGGGATTTTCAAGGTGATTCCATCTAAAACCGGACGGCTGTCATAAGCGAAAATAACATCTTTCAGTTCAATCTCATATGATTTCAGGACAATATCCTTTCCGTCTCCATCTAAAACCGGTATATCTGAGATGAAATCCAGCCGATCCAACTGCGTAGCGAGCATTTTACTCAAAAAGGCCCCGTCATTCATCAATTCCAATTCCATGAACATTAAAAATGCACAGATGATAAATAAAAGGCAATAGGGCAATGTGATAACTCCCCACAAATAGAGCAAAGCTGACAATAAAAATAACAGGCAACTTGTAATCTTAAATACGGCTTCATACAGCTTCATAATTCCGGCAGTAGAAATTGTAACCGCTATATCGCTGCGACACTTATTTTCAAAGGCTTGATCCACTTTTCCTTTTCCTTCTTTGCCTTTTCCGAATATGCGCAGAACAGAAATGCCTTTTATGTATTCTAATGCACTTCCCACCAACAATTCCTGAGCATTTTGCATATCTTCCGTATGCGCGCCGGCCCGCTTTTTTATCTGGCCCAGTACAAGAATTCCCGCTAAAATTCCTGTTAAAGCCAAAAACCCAATCTGCCAGCAAAATATACCCAACATTAGCGTCATGGCAAGCGCCTGTACAAAACCTCCTACCAAAAATGTTAGTGCAAGCATACAATTCCCTTCCAGATCGGAAATTGTTGTTGTCAATACTGTTTGTACGGTGCCGAGATTATTTTCTGTAAAATAGCCCATTGGTGCCCTTTTGAGCTGATTTCCAATCTCAAGACGCTTTTCCCGGAAAATCTCATATCCAGACGCACTCATTAGCACATCGCTTAGGTACTGAAACAAAAAGCGGCCTAAAACACTAAGTACAACAATTCCAAATGCCTGTAAAATGACAGTCTCTGTCAAGTGTTCGATATTCAACATGACCAATAGCACAGCAAAAAATACAAAGGCGGCGCAGCAGGATTTCAGAGCATTGAAGATCAGTCCGGCAATTACACGGGGACGATATTTCCCAGATAACCGTAAAATCCTTTTTATAATTGAAAACATATTAAAATGTCCCTCCTTCCACTTGATCAGCCGAACTCACATAATCGCTCCATAATCTTTGATAAAGTGGGCATTCTGATAAAAGATCTTCCTGCCTGCCGCAGCCAACAATCTTTCCATTTTCCACCACTAGGATTTGATCAGCCTTCTGGATGGTCGCAAGACGATGAGCTACTACGATGAGGGTTTTTCCTTTTACAAGTTTACCGATAGCGTTTTGAATGAGATACTCATTTTCTGGATCAGCATAGGCCGTGGCCTCATCAAGAATAATTACTCTTGCATTTTTTAGAATTGCCCTTGCAATAGTAATTCGCTGACGTTCTCCGCCAGAAAGCTTTCCTCCTGCGTCTCCGGCATTTGTATCATATCCGTTTTCCAACTTTACAATAAACTCATGACAGCAGGCAGCTTTTGCAGCAGCTACCACCTCATCGTCTGTCGCATCCGGTTTTCCGAGCCGGATGTTTTCACGGATACTTTCATCGAACAGAAAATTGTCCTGTGCAACATAACTGACTTCACCCATCAACTGTGCGAAAGGAATCTCTTTAATATTCTTTCCGCCAAAAATAACTTTTCCTTTTGTGGCGTCCCAAAAACCAGCCATGAGTTTTGCAATCGTTGATTTTCCGGAACCGGAAGGGCCGACAATTGCTGAAACAGTACCTGGTTTGATTTCAAAGGATACATTCTTCAGAACTTCCGTCTCGTTATAAGCGAAAGAAACATTTTCAAAGCGATAGGCTGTTTCATCCAGTGCAACATTTTTTTCTGGACGTTTCAGTTCCGGTTTTTCAATAAGATCCCGTATTTGATCGAGGCAGGCTTTCACCATATTAAATTGTTCAGAATATTTTCCTACTCGCATAAGCGGGGCAATAAATCCAATAGGAAGGATAATGCAAGTGATAAAATCTGATAATGGTAATGTTCCAGTCATATAAAGCCATGCGCCAATCGGAAGCGTTCCCAACAATGTTGTCGGCATTACAGCCTGAATGACTGCTGACCAAAGCCAACTCTGCTTCCACCATGCCAGAGTACTGTCATGGAAGAAGTTAATTGCACCTGTAAATTTACTATAAGAAGCACTTCCTTGATTAAATGCCTTAATAACCTCTATACCATTTACATACTCAACCAGCGTACTGTTCATCGCATTTTGTGATTTCATATAAGTGGTACTTTTATTCACATAATCGTTCATCATTCCAATGTAACCCAAAAGTCCGAGGGGAATTGTAATCAATGCAGCTAATCCCATGCGCCAGTCAAGAATAAATACCAGTAGTATACAGCATAGGGGAGCCACTACATTAGAGGTTATTTCAGGCATAAAATGAGCCATCGAATCCTCTAATTTTGAAACTGTATCTGCCATCAAATTTTTGAAATTTCCGGTCGGCGTATCCAACATGACGCCCATTGGAACCCGAAGCATTTTATCTGCGATTTTGCTACGGATATTTTTCAATATTTTATATGTAGCCTTATGCGACATAAAAGAGGATTGATATGTAAGCCACAGTTTTAATATTTGCCCGCCCAAAGCGACTGCAAACAAGATACATACATTTTGAATAGTAGCTGTTTTGTTAAATAGTTCCGCGACTAATAATGACACTGTAATAAAGGGGGCCATCCCGAATAGTTCGCCCAGCGTTGCAAGAAAGGTTGAAAGATATAGTTGCTTTTTATTATTTCCTGCATAACTCAACAATTGCTGAATTGCTCCAGGTTTCGTTTTTTTCTTCATGAAAAAATCCTCCTTAAATAGGTTAGCAAAAACTAACTATTTGGCAAAAAATAAATGGCAAAAGCCACTTATTTTAGCGGAAGCCCTAATACACCATACCAGCCATAGTGCTGGAATTTTATGATGTTTTTTACATAATCCTCCGCCTTTTCATAAGGAACATCGTGCAAAATACACTCACATAGTGCAGTAATATATCCATGCGTCAAAATGTGTATTTCTATATCGTTTGGCAGACATTTCGCATATCCCGCTTCATATGCCGCCTTTACAAATAGGGCATTCTGTTTCGTATATTGAATTGTAATTTCTTCTATAAAGTTTTCGACGCGAGAACCTTTGCTGCATTTCAGCAAGAGTTGAAATTCCTCCAAATGCTCGTACATATAGTTGACATATGTCATTGCCTGAACATATGACGCTTCAACAGAATCCCTCTCAATAGCTTCTCTAATTCCAACTTTATCGTAAGGTTCTGCATTATCCAGAAAATCTAATGTATAATGGTAAACATCTTCGATTAAGGCAAAAAACAACGCTTCTTTATCCTTAAAATGTCGATATATTGCACCTGTTGTAACCTTTGCAGCGGTAACAATATCTTTAAGCTGCGTTGCCTGAAAGCCTTTTTTTAGGAATTCCACTTTCGCACATTCCATAATTCGCTCTCTTGTCAAGTCAGAACAGTAACTCAAAATATTTCCGCCCTTCTCGGATAATTACTTTATTTAAGATAATCCAATTATCAAACAAAATTTAGGATAGCATATTTTTGTCTTGCTGTCAAGGGGACGATGCTTTTGTTATTATCATTATGTACCCAGCCGCCTGCGCGGCTGGGCTTCTTCTTTTTTGGGGCTGTTAATAGGCGGGTGTGCCATACCCGTAAATCTCATAGTATCCCACGGGGTAGCTGTTCTGACGCACAGAGTCGCCAGAGTTGCCCTCCAGCGTGTAGACGCGGCCATTCTCCACAATCCCCACATGGTCGGAAGAATCGTCCTGGCCTCCATCATCCCAGTCGAAAAAGATGATGTCGCCGAGGCGCGGCTCATAGCTGTTATCCTGCCACAGCCCGCGCTCCTTAAACCACGGGACGCCTTGGGACGCACAGGCTGCAAACTTTGGAATAACACCAGCGTCGATATAGCCGCACTCATTGGCACACCAGCTCACAAAGCAGGCGCACCATTCCACACGGCTGCCAAAGCCGTACCAGCTCCAATAGGGCGCACCGCCTGTGTTCCCCACCTGAGAGAGCGCCACGGTGACGATCTCGCCGTCGCCTCCGGTAATGCCGTATTGCGTTTGCCTTTCCATGGTGTGGTTTGTCATCTGGTTCCTTGTCATGTTCTTTGGCGTAGGAATCCTTTCTGAAATAGCAAAAGCCAAATAATCTTCTCTTCGGTTGTGTTCGCACGACCGAATCTTTTTTGAAAAAGTGGGCTGACAGCCAACCAATATTCTGTCAAATTCTGATACAATTCCTCTAGATGATACATTTGCACTTAGGACATCTTTTGAAGCAAAGCACATGGGCGAGATCGTCAGTCTGGACGAGGTGACGAAATTTGAAAATCGGGATCGTCATGCCTTTGTCCCCGATTCCAATATGACCAATCCCGCACAGATTTATATTGCCAAGGAAACGCACGAAGAAATCCACGCCGCCCTTGATGCGATCAGCAATCGAGAGCGTGAATACCTGTTGTACCGTTTTGGATTTGAGGACGATATGGAACATCCTTTGACGGAGACAGCGGAACATTTCTTCCTCTCAGAGAGCAGAGCGAAATCCACAGAAAAACTGGCGTTGGATAACGTATGGCTGGAACTGCCGTGGTGGTTTCACTGACGGGAGAGACGGACGCTGCGGCGGGTTTTTATATACCTCTTGCGCCCCCGTTGTCACAGAAAATCTTTCCGCACAGCTACAAGATTTCCCATGCCAACTACACACGAACAGTCGGATTTTGCTCATGGCAAATCTTTCGTTTTGTGTTCCGTTCAGCCCACAAAATCCGCCTGTTCTGCTGCCGCAGAAAAGTGTCTGCCCGATGTGGAACAGCCCCTTTCCAGTGTCAGCGGTCGCAAAGGGTATAACACACTAGACTTTCCAAAGCAAAATCGTGTGCCAACAGGTATGCTTCTCGCCCCTATTGGAAACCCAGAGCCGAGGGATGCGTCTCGCCTGCCGGCTCGGTCAGTGCTTCAAAATGCGAAGCATTTTGAGGTCTCCACCGGAGACCCGCACCCCTCTGGACACCCGCATATTTTCCTCGAAAATGGTACCCAAACTGTAAAAATGCAGTTTGACACCTTGCTTAGAAAATACAAAACCGCTGCAACTTCCATCCTGTTCGGGGATGAAAATTGTAGCGGTTTTCTCTTCGTGTGATGCAATTCCTTCACGTTCATTTCTGCATAATGAAATCTTTCATTTTTGAAATGCTCGTATTGCCCACAGTATAATTGTCGTGCACAGTCCCTTTTTCCAGATGCAGAACATGAGCAGCACAGCAGGAAATCAATTCCAGATCATGGGTTATAACCAACACGGTTTTGCCTCGTTCTCTGAGCATCCGTAAAACTTCAGCGACTTGTCTCATGTGTATGTAGTCAAGTCCGCTTGTAGGTTCGTCAAGCAGAATAATCTCCTTGTCTGATGAAAGACCACTTGCAATTGCGACTCGCTGTTTTTGTCCACCCGACAGTGCCATTGGGTGCATTTCGTCACAGGCATCCATATCCAGAACCTTCAATGCTTCTCTCGCTTTTCGATCCCTGCTATCTTCCGGAAGTGTTTCAGGAACACTGAGCAACACCTCTTCAAGAACGCTTTCCGTAAACAGTTGATGATTGACGTCCTGCATAATCATATAGCAGTAACCGAGCATTTTGGATACCGGAATTTTCTTTCCGTTCAGAAGTATACTGCCCTTTGCCTTTTTGTTCAGACCGCATAGTGTTCTTGCAAATGTACTTTTTCCGGCACCGTTGTGACCGATGATCGCAATAATCTCATTCTGCGGCAGCTCAAGCGACGGGATTCTGATGCCGTGAAGCTTGTCAGAGTAGGTAAATTCAATACCCTCAAGCGTGATCACCCGCAGCTTTTTCGCGGTACTGTTTTCGTGCGCAGGCAATACAGGCAATGTGACGGAACGGATACCGAGCAACGAGGTTTCAGATGCGGTGAGACCGATAAACTGTTCAGAAGTAAACTGCCGGGTTATCACTCCATCTTCAAACAGGACGACACGATCTGCAAGCTCGAGCAGGAAAAACAGACGGTGTTCTGCAATGATCACTGTCTTTCCCTGAGACTTCCATAAGGCAAGGGCTTTCCGCAGCTCCTCTATACCGTCCATATCCAGATTGGAGGACGGTTCATCAAGCACAATGATGGACGGATCGGCGACCGCAACCGTGCCGCAGGCGATCTTTTGCTTTTCGCCTCCGGACAGATTAAACATACTTCTGCCAAGAAGCGGTGAGAGTTCCAACAGATCCGATGCCCGCGCAATATCTCTGCGTATAATCTCCGGATCGCGCCCTTGATTTTCTGCTGCAAACGCCAGCTCACTTGTGGTGTCCAAATTGAAAAACTGACTGCGGGGATTTTGGAACACGCTTCCAATCAACCGCGCGGTTTCATAGATGGGCTGCACTGCCACATCTGTGCCGTCGATCAGAACTTCGCCCTGCTTTTCACCTTCAAAATAGTGTGGGATCAGTCCGTTGATCAGACGGCACACTGTAGTTTTTCCACAGCCGGAGCTTCCGGTGAGAACCAGAAACTCACCGCTATGTATTTTTAGATTTAAGTCTTTCACAGCAGGCCGCAAAATCGGTCTGCCCTCCGTGTCACTGACACGATACGCATAGGATACATTTTTTATTTCAATCATAGTCAGTACACCATAAACAGCACCAATGCTGCTGTCAAAAGAATCAGAAGAAGATAATCCTGTACACGCAGTCCTACCTCGCAGATATGACTGCGCTTCACATTGCCGCCAAGTCCTTTGGTCAAGGATGCCTGTGACAGCTCATCCGCAATCCGAACTGTGGACATCATCACCGGAACAAGTTCATATTCCATCCGTTTCATCAGACCCCGCCGGGTTCCGCTGACCTGACGCATCCGCATGGCCTCAGTGATTGCGCTGTTTTCTTCGCTGATGGTCGGGAAGAAACGGAACATGACCGACAGCGGAATCGTGATGGTCTGCGGGACGTGCATGCGTTCCATGGCAGTAATGAATTCGGAGACGGTTGTATACTGCATCATACAATATCCCATGGCCATCGGAGCGAGGAATCGGGAGATCAGCCCGGCAAGGATCACGAGAATCAGGTTGAGAATGCCGTCAGTCAACTGGATGAGCGTACCTTCCATGAGCATCGCAAAAGCATACAGTGCGAAGTACAACGAGGCAAAGCGGACATTCCGCATGAACAGCAAAAGTACAAACGGCAGGATACAGCACCCGAATCTCAGCCAGTATTCCACACCGGAAAGACCGCCGCCGATCATGATCATGCTGATCACGACGATGGCATACAGGGAAGTACGCGGGTCAAGAGGCGCCCGCGTACCGCTTTCTTTGAAGGTTAAAACTGTTGTCTGCATTACGCCATGCCGGCTTTCTTGAAGTGTCTTTTCAGTACCTTTGCGCCCAGCAGACCGCCGAGAATGCCGCCTACAACGCAAAGAGCGATCATAGCAAAGAACATCCAGTCGGGAGTGATGGCATACAGGGTATCGGCAAAGGTGTCACCGTAGCCTGCGCGGATGGATTCAAAGTAAGGCTCACGATAGCCGAAGAACATGGGAAGTGCCATGCCCATCATCCATGTACTGAAAATACCGGAACCAATAACAGAAAGCTTCACACTCTTGTAGCTGCCGCTTTTCATTACAAGATCCGCAATCACACCCGCGATTATAGCAATGATCAGCACCGGCCACGGACGTCCGAGCAACACAGTGAACAGGCCGAGGATAATGCTCATGATCGTGACCATGCCAAAGGTGTGAACCTTGGATAAAAACAGCATAAACGGAATACCAACGACGACTGCACAGATTACCGGCAGCAGAACCATGAGAAGCGGTATGTAGCCGACGAAGCTGGAAACGAAGAAGATGACGATGTAGAGCGCAGTGAACACGCCTACATTGATCAGATCTTTCACGGTGAGTCTATTGTTCATTTTTGATTTCCTCCTGACATTTTATTATGAAAGCCCTGTACGGACGCTCTCTTGGTCACCATGCTGTGATAGAGTCCCTCTGCCGCCATCAGGGCTTCGTGGCGGCCCCGCTCTGCAATGCGCCCATCATTGATAACAAGGATCTGATCCGCACCGGCGATCGTATGCAAGCGGTGGGCAATGACCAGAAGTGTCTTGCCCTGTACCAGCTCACTGATGGCCGCTTGGATCAGTCTCTCATTGTCCGCGTCCACGCTTGCGGTGGCTTCGTCCAGAATGACGATTGGTGCGTCTTTCAGAATGCAGCGTGCAATGGAAATTCTCTGCATCTCGCCACCGGAAAGGGAAGCGCCGCCTTCACCGATGACTGTATTGAAGCCTTCGGGAAGAGCCATAATAAAATCGTAGCATCGTGCTTTCTTTGCAGCTTCGAAAACTTCGTCTTCAGTGGCATCAGTCCGTCCCATGGCGATGTTGTTGTAAACCGTATCCTGAAACAGATAGACCCGCTGGAACACCATGCTGATGTTGTCCATGAGAGAGGCAAGAGGAATTTCACGGGTGTCCTTACCGCGCAGGAGGATGCTTCCGTCTTTTACATCCCAGAAGCGCGGGAGCAGGCTTGCGATGGTGGATTTACCGCCGCCGGACGGGCCGACCAGTGCGGTCATGGTGTTTTTCTGTACGGTGAAGGAAACATCATGCAGGACATCACGCTTTTCATCATAGGCGAAAGTGACGTTTTTGAATTCGATTTCCGGTACGTCAGCGGTTTCGGGAAGCGTATCCGTACCGCTGTCGTCCAACTCCGCTTCTTCAAATACCGCTTCGATACGGTCGAGGCAGGCACTCATGACCGTCAGTCGGGTTACTTGTGTATAAAATGCTTTCAGCGGGCCGAATAACTCGAAGGTGAAGAACAGGAAGCCGATCAGCATCACCGCATCCATCGTGCCTCTTTGGTACAGCAGCAGAGCAAGCGTCAGCATCGCAGCGCTGCCAAGTCCGTAAGTCAGATTCACCGCACGCGCCCACGGTGCATGACCTTCTTCAAACGCCAGATTGCGCTCGCAGGATTCCTTAAAACTGTCGGTCAGAGTCTTCGACTTCTCGCCCAGCAGATTGTAGGTCTTGATGATCCCGATGCCTTCGGTGAAATCCAGAACCGATTCGGTCAGCTTTTCACTGGCTTTCTGACGTTCGTCGGAATGCTTCAGCTGACTTGCCTTCATCGCCTCACCGAGTATGTACATGATGATCGTGATGACAAGGCTGGCAAGCCCCATCCACACATTGAAACCGAACATCATGACAACAAAGATCACCGCCGAAAACAGATAGCTCATCAGGTCGCCAAGAACCATCATCAGGTTTTCTTCGATAAACAGCATATCGGTGGAGAGTACCGAGCTGATCTTACCGATGTTGCCCTCTGTGAAATAACCCATGGGCAGTCTGCGCAGATGAGCACCGAGCGCTTTCCGTTTGTCTGCAAAGATCTCAAAGCCTGCGGCGGATTGGAGACGATCAGCGGCGTTCTGCAGAATACTCTGTACGATGATGCACAGAACCAACGCAAGACCGGCAAGCAGACAGGTCGTCCCTGTCACGGTGCCGGCAAGGAAACCGGCAATCAGGAAATATGCCACAACAAAGGGAGCTTTTGCGCAGAGGGATTTCAGAAAGGACATCACCGCTGCCAGACGAATTCGTCCTTTGTAACCGTCCGCCACACGCAGAACACGAAAAATCAGACCAATCATGCTCTCACCTCCCATACAGCACTTTCTTCCGCAGCCTTCCACAGACGGCGGTATTCTTCGGAGTTTTTCAGCAGCTCATCATGTGTTCCCTCTGCCGCAAGATCTCCGCTGTTCAGCACGCAGATTTTATCCGCATTTTTGATGGTATGCAGACGATGCGCAATGACAAGTACCGTTTTTCCGGCTATGACTTCAGAGATCGCGGCGTTCATCTTTTCCTCATTTTCGGGGTCAATGAACGCTGTTGCTTCGTCCAGAACGATTACAGGTGCGTTTTTCAGCAGTGCTCTTGCAAGTGAAATCCGCTGACGTTCACCGCCTGACAGCATTTTGCCGCCGTCACCCGCCATGGTGTCGATACCTTCGGGGAAACGCGCGAGGAATTCGTCACACTGTGCACGGCGTGCAGCATCAAGCCCCTCTTCTCTGGTGGCAGTCGGGCGTCCGATCAGGATATTTTCGTACAGGCTTGTGTTGAACAGGAACTGTTCCTGCGACACATAGGAAATCCGGTCGTTCAGCGCGTCGATCTTCATGTCGCTGATGTCCTGACCGCCAAGCGTGATGCGTCCGCTGTCAAGGTCGTAGAAATGCACCAGCAGCTTTGCAAGTGTGGATTTGCCGCTTCCGCTTTCACCGACCAGTGCGGTCATTTCGCCTTCTTTCAGCGAGAGGTTGATCCCGTGCAGGACTTCCGTTTCCTTGTAGGAGAAGCGCACGTTCTCGAACCGTATGTCATGGCAGTCACCCTCAAATCCCCGTTCCGACTGCTTCAGCGGCGGGTTCTCAATGAGCTTTTCCAGCTCGTCGATCTTGTAATCAAGCTGAGGAATCTTACCGGCAAAGCTCATGGCTTTCAGAATCGGTGTGCCCACAGCGAAGGACATACAGAGAATCAGAATGAAATCCGCCAGCGTGCTCCACCCCATGAGGACGAACCAGCCGCCGACCGGCAGAGCAAACAGTGCCACACAGGGAATGATGCTGGAATACAGCGCCATCCACGGCCAGCAGACCTTATACCACGCCAGTGTGAAATCCCGGTAGGAGGTAATATCGTTCTCGAACCTTGCGTAGCTCTCGCCGTCCCGGTTGAAAACCTTGACAACCTCCATGCCGTTGATGTATTCGATGATGGTGTTGTTCATCTTCGCACCGGCGGCGTAATAGGGTTCCATTTTCGCCATGCCTGCCTTGAACATCATCCCCATGGCAAACATACCGATGGGCAGTGCCGCAATACAGAGAAGTGCCAGCTTCCAGTCCACGAAGAACATGGCGAGAATCACAATCACCGGAATGAGCAGATTGGCAATGCCCTCCGGAATCGCGTGTGCCAGCAGAATCTCGATGGTTTCAATATCATCGGTGAACACCTTCTTGATCCGTCCGTTGCCAAGTTCACGGATCGTACCGAGTGGCTGCGCTTCCAGCTTTTTCTGAAGAGAAATACGGATGTTTTTCAGTGTGTTGTATGCGCTGATATGGGAATAGCTGAGTCCCTTTACATACAACAGCGCATTTCCTACCATACAGAGTGCCGTCAGCGCAATGAGGACTGCCACTGTGGTCAGTGACAATTCATTCCCGCTGAGCAGCGGTGTAATGATACAGTAGAGGAAGAAGTACGGAAGCACACTGAAAACGATAGCAATGCAGACGCATAGAACCGCTTTTTTCGTGTAGTTCATATACTCCCCCATGTAGGGTTTGACTTTTTTGAACATATTCTGCTCCTTTTGAATCAGTTAGCTTCCGCTAACTTATGTATGAAGAAAAACGGGAATCGCAGAACGCTGTACTTATTCCTGCGGTTCCCGAAATTCAAAAACCTTATGCCAATCAATAAACTGTGTAGTCAGGTAACAATGAAGCCGAAGTTCCTCGTCCGTAAAATCATGAATAAACGGCTCATACATCGTGCTCCAGAAAGAAGTCGTCAGAACATGCAGCTCTCGCAGGGAAATATCCTTTCTTGCAAGCCCTCGATCAGCGGCTGCACGGTAACATTTGTAAGTCTCCTCACAAATTCGTTCCACAAGATCATGCTGAAAGTTTTGATACTGCGACCCTTCAGAGCATTTGATCAGAAGGGTAAATCCGTCTTTCCGCTTAAAAAGAAAATCATGCCACCAATCCAGATAACCTTCCGTCATGGTCCACATATCATAAAGCTGCCTGTCAGACAGCGATGGGTCAGCGTAGTCGATGCTTCTGGCCGAAACGACCTGATCGATATCGTCTATCACACTCTGAACCAACGCCTGAAACAACGCTTCTTTGCCCGAGTAACGCTTATATAACGCTCCTGTCGTAACTCCCGCATTGGCACAGATTCGGCGCAGAGATGCATTCACGAATCCTTTCTCAAGGAACTCAATTTTGGCGCACTCCAATATTTTAGAATCAATAGTTTTGTCAGCTACCGACATAATTCACCTCACAGTTCATTGATAACATAGTTACCGATAATGATGTTATCAATGTATCATAAAATAAACCGCGTGTCAAGACACTTCAAAGAATTGTTGCAATTTTATATAATAACCCGTCTGTTCTGAAATTGAATAAAATCAGAACAGACGGGTTGTGCTTAGTCAAGCGATTTGTATTCCGTTACCGTTTTCAAATACTTTTTTGGATCGCCGTTCAAAACAAGGTCAGCGTATGCAATCGCATCATTGTAAATCAGATAGTCAAGATCTGACCGTTCGTACATATTACGGGCAACCTCGTTCTCCACAGCAATGGTGTCAATGGAAATCATGCTGCCATCGGTGAATTTAAGTTCCACACAAGCAGTATCAAAGTTATATTCACAGGATATAAGGCGTTTCATGGATTTTACCTCCAAAAATGTATTGTTTGGAAGTAATGTAAGCGTGGGTTTTGGGGTGGTATCTTTAAGTTTGGGAACCCCCCGTTTCCCATTTGGCAATGGCTTGCTGTGTGACACCCAGCTTTGAGGCAATTTCAGCCTGACTATAGTGCATGGATTGCCGGGTGCGTTTTAGCTGTTCTGCAAACATTTGTACTCCTTTTGTGTAGTCGGATTCCCCCGGCGGATCAAAAAGAATTATTGAACAGGCACCTCAACCTCAACATACCATTTCCCGATTGTATTACCAGAAATATTGGAAGAACGCTCAAAAAACAGGTAACGTTCCTGGCCGCAGACGGCGATGGTATAGCGGTCACCCTGACCGCCAGCTTTGGCAGCGGCGGCCTGACGGCGGCAGATAACTTTGTCGATTATAAAGTGTCGACCATGCGGCCATTTAATGATCCGCGGACGCATTACGCCATCCGATTGAATAATGCAATCCACATCTATATAAACGCGCTGCCATTGTGTCATGGTGGGTACCTCTTTAAAAGTCAATTTCCTAGAAAATCTCCATGTGCCCCAAACGGAAGTCGTAGCTCGGAGTATCCCTTGCATAAGAGTAAAGTGGCGTTGAAAAAGGCATGGACAGAAGCCAAGGAGAAAGGCCGAACCAAGCTACAAGAAAATACCTCTATGCAGGAGAATGGTGACTATACTGCCGCCAATGATACTGGTGGGGCGGTGGCGGATATATCTTATTCGACCATCAAGCAAAACACAGATTTCACCGTGCAGCAGGGGCGCAAGTTTTCCCGCAAACAGATAGAAAAATACCGGGAACGCCGTTCCGCCGAGCAAGCCGAAACCACCCGCGTCCACACTGCCAGTGAGTGCGGTGTCAGCCCGAAACAAGCCAAGTGCGGCACGCTGCCCGATGCGGCGCAACGCCCGCGCCGTGGGGCAGATTTGCCCCGCCAGCGGGCGAAAGAAAAAGCCATCACCGCCAAAACCGCGCCGCGCGATATTCGCGGTGTGACCCAAAGTCAGCGCCAACTGCGTACTGCCGCAAATGAAACTGCGCGCAGCGTAACCCCCCAAGCACAGATGCAGATCCGTGCGAAAAAAACACGGTTTACCGCGCAGAAGGTTGCAGACGGCACAGGCAGAACGGCGGTTGCGGTGCGCTCGGCAATTCGGAACTTTCTTGCCGATTTGCACAGCCTTACAGCGGTTCTTGCAGCGGGCGTAGGCACGGCGCTTGGCATTGTTCTCATCATCTGCCTTGTGGCGTTTGTGTCCGGCTCGGCTTACGGCATTTTCTTTGCCGCCGATGCCCCCAACGCAGCGTCCGTCACCGTGCGTGAAGCCGTAGATACCTTGACCGAAGAATACCGCGATAGGCTGGAAAAAATCTCCGATACCGTACAGCACGACCGCCAAGACATTACCGCCAACGATGATGTATACTACATCCGCTGGCAGGATGTCCTAGCGGTTTTTTCTTCGTATGTATTAGGAAATGAACAAGGCGCACCTGTTGCGGCGCTGACAGAGGAACAGGTGGATAAACTGCGGGAAATTATGTGGGCGATGAACGCAGTGGACTATTCCACCCACCCGGAGACGACTACCATAGACACTACCGATGAGGACGGCAACCCGACTACCACAGAAATCACCGAAACTGTCCTCATAATCGAACTGACCCACAAAACGCCCGACGAGATGGAGGTAGACTACCATTTTACCGCCCGCCAAAGCACATACCTGCAACTCCTGCAAGACCCGCAGTATGAGGAACTGTGGGCCGAACTGCTCGGCGGTTTTGCACAGGGCGGGGGAGAAGTCATGTCTCCTGATGGTACACGCGCCCCAACAGGCACGCTGCAATGGCCGCTGCCCGTTGCGGGTACGATTACCTCGCAATTCGGACACCGCGTAGACCCCATCACCGGCGAAGTAAGTTCCCACACCGGCACCGACATTGCCTGCGCCGAGGGAACACCGATCCTCGCCGCGGCAGACGGTACAGTTACCGTTGCCAACGGTCTTGACAGTTGGGGCGGCAGCTACGGCTACTACATCCAAATCGACCACGGCGGCGGACTGGAAACGCTGTACGCCCACTGTTCCAGCATCTGTGTCACTACCGGTCAGCAGGTGCAGGCCGGGCAGGTCATTGGCTATGTCGGGCACACCGGGCGGGTCACAGGGAGCCATTTGCATTTTGAGGTAAGAGCAAATGGAAATCGCGTAAATCCACTACAAAATTTTCTGTGATAGAACTCCCTCTATAATTCTGAGTGCTGACGCGACGAGCGAAAAGTACAGGCCGCCACAGCGGCATTTAAACCTCAAGGTGTAATGAAAAAGCGCTGATAAAATTCGTTAAAATCCATCGATTGCACGTTCGACAATCTTGGGAACAAAAATAGACATTACGACCAACCATATGGCAGCAATGGCTTGAATAAGGTCATCAGGCAAACCGATAAGAATGTCAGGAAACCATACAAAGGCAGGGGCAGCAAGACATTTTATCAGGTAGCCAACAAATTCGCCGACACTAAATACACCAAAATAATCAATTGGTTTGTAAGGGTCACGCTTGCGCCGTGTGTAGCCATCAACGCACATACGTTGTTCAATATACCAGCCGATTGCGAAAATTGTTACGGCTAATAGATATAGCTTATCCATGCTTACCTCATATTTAACCCGTGTGAAATCAAAGCGGACTCATATAATAGTCATACATTCTCGCTGGCTCTCTGACGTGGTAGCTATAGCGTAGCTGCAATGTTAGAGCAGTGTCAATTTCACTGGTTAATACGGCTTCTCCAAAATCACACAATGACCAGAGCGCACACCCAGCAACACCTTCTATAAGGCCACCTGTTACAAAACCGAGTATTAATGCACCAGCCATCGCAAAGGAATTCTGAAGTGCTGTGGCTTTCAGGTTGGGGTCGATACCACGAAGAATATCTTCGTTTTCAAAAAAGTCAGTGTACAAATCACTTAAGCGTGTTTCTGGAGACTCCGCCGTCTTCTTGAGGATGTCCTGAGTAACAGTATAGATTCCACCCCAGCTATCAAATGCGTCATATGAAGAATAAAACGCGGCCGTGCCAAATAGGGTGTCGTTTACTTTGTCTGATGTTTTTCGCAATGTGTCAATATCATTGACATCACCACTTAAACTGCAGATACTCCGAAAGCCCTCATAGATAAAGTTCGCTTTGCTATTTAATTGATGCAGACCAAGGTAAGTATCATATGCGTTGCGATCATCATCGGTAATCCATTTACAATAGTATTTGGGTGCCTCTGATCGTGTTGGGCCATCCGTAAGAAAGGAAAGTGATGAATCCGTATAATAGGTATCAATGTCAATATAGTGCGAAACGAACATATAAGTACTTTCGTCAGCGAGATTGTGACCGCGGCCCTTATTTATACTCCATTCAGCGCAGTTGATTGCATAGGCAATGGCTTGCGCTTTCCCAGAGGCTTCCACGGATTTCGATGCTGTTACACTAGGCAGCGATTCCAGATAAGTGTCTACAACGGATCTTGCATCGGAAATCCATTCGCCTGAGTAATTAGATGCATTATAGTTTGCAGGATTAAAATCAATGCTATTTCCAATTATAGAATTTATCTTCCTTAACAACTCGCCAGTATATAAACCAGATTGTATATAATCGTCTGTACTCGCAGCAGCCAAAGGTTTAACATCTTCTGCACACGGTGCCATGCACATAGCAGAAAACATTGCGGCGGTACCGATAAAAGCAATACCTCTTGTAAATAAATTGCGCATAACAAACTCCTTTGTAAATATTTTGGTAAAACACATAAAAGAAACGCCATTATTCATATTACTTTTCTGTCCACCTCACACAATGCATACCCCCGTCCCATTACGGTTTTCAAATCATCCGGGCCTAAATCTAGTTTCTTCCGCAGCTTTGCAATATGCACATCAACCGTTCGCGTCTGAATCGGCACTGTGATATTCCATGCAGATGCCAGAAGAAAGTTTCGGGAGCAGATGTGCCCAGAATGGTCGAGCAGCGTAATGAATAGTTGATATTCTGTGGTTGTCAGGTGAATGCGGCAGCCTTGCCTTTGAACGGAGAAATCGCTTTCATCGATGGACAGATTTTTATAATACTTCATCTGGAACACCTATCATGTCATAGTCATCAATAAGGACCTGACCAATCGCCCACGCGAGGAAGAATGCTGCGCATACCAGAAAAATCGGAATCCACATTGCGTTGTAGCTTTCTCCGTTGGCGTTATAGCCTTGGTTTTGCCAAAGCGCGGCTGCATGGAATAGAGGATAGAATCCCAGCCACTCGATACCATTTTTCATTCCGGAAAGGCTCAGCAGCGCGGGCAGGCAATAGCCAACTGCACTGATAAAGAGCGCAGTCAGCAAATTCCCCAATTTCTGTCCAAGCCATAAGGTGATCCGGCTCATGCAGAGGCAGGCCGCGAAACGACAGATTAGCCAGAAAATCAGCAAATCCGACAGGGTTATAAACTTGGGTACAGCCTGCAAGTCGGAGATACTCATCGCTGGTCCCAGCAAAGAGTGAAGGCCGTAGTCGCGCAGAACCTGCCATAGATGAGGCAAAACCGTTCCGAAAGCTATTACTGCCGCAACCGCTGTGCTTTGCCGCAGCTTTGCTTTCACGGTGTATTTCCGGCCTAAAGGAGTAGATGCCAGAATTTCATCCATTCCACCCTTACGCTCCATCGCAAATAGACCGCTGAAGCACAGCGCGCACAATAGCCCCGCCAGAAGGGTATCCTGCACATCGGCGGTGCCGCTGAAGCCGAACAGCTTTTTGTAGCCGCTCTCGTACACCAGCCACGCGCCGGGGTGCTCTTTCAGATAGTAGTT